>JAEAMF010000148.1_pt1 | contig 126500 bp, 67 predicted proteins | sample 8958721 | NCBI WGS metagenome assembly JAEAMF01 (sample SAMN16933255, study PRJNA681124) | bioreactor sludge metagenome | isolation source: anaerobic bioreactor treating anionic surfactant - SDBS | place: India: Bengaluru | collected 2019-02-28
TGATTTATGCAACGGTTTAGCTTGCTACATACTGCAAAAAATCTCCAATTACCAAAAGAGATTAGCAATAATCGGCGACTTCTCCAATCCGAAAAGCCAAGCACTAGCCGCTTTTATCCATGAGAGCAATAAAACCAAACAAGTAATATTTGTCGATTCGGTCGAAGAGGCGTTGGAGATATTTAGTAGTAAATCAAATTAAATATTTATTATGCAATCAGCCGTCACAAAAATCCTCAAGGACAAAGACATACCGTTTCGCCTCATTCGTTTATCAAACAAAAGCATCTCTAGCGATGATGTTATCAAAAATGCTATCGATGACCTAAATCCCTCGGAAATTTGTAAAACAATTATCACTAAAGATAAATCAGGCAATTTTTACGCCATTATTTTACCGGGAAAAAACAAGATTGATTTTTCTAAAGCGCAAAACATTATTGGTCAAAAAATAAACATCGTCGAATTCAATGATGTAGAAAAAATCACTGGACAAAAGCCAGGCGCCATCACTCCTATCACTCTAAACATGCCAATCTATGTTGATCAAAAAATATTCCAAACCGAAAAAATAAATTTCGGATCCGGTGATTATTCGTTTGGCCTTGAAATCTCAGTCAATGACCTGAAAAAAATTTTCACCTTTCGAAAAGTAAATATTTCGCAATAAACATTATATTATGAAAAAAATCCACCTCGGTATCTTGTTTGGAACAATCGCCGGAATAATAGACGTCATCCCTATGATAATCCAAAAGCTTACTTGGGACGCCGATTTATCCGCTTTTTTCCATTGGATAATCGTCGGATTTTTCATCGCCGCTACCAATCTCCAAATCAAAGGTGCCTGGAAAGGATTGTTAATTTCATTTTTATTGTTGATACCCACCGCAATCCTGATCAGTCGGCAAGAACCATTTAGTTTAATCCCAATGTCAGTCATGACCGTTATTCTCGGTTTAGCCTTGGGATATACCATTGATAAATATAGCCAATAATCATTAAATTTTTTTATGACCGACTGTCTTGGCCACCGCCGCCGCTTTGCCCCATCTGCTCGGTGACTTTTATTTCATTAAGAGTATTTTCCGTTCACAATTATTAAAAAGATTGTCAAATTTCAGTTAGAAATATCAAAGATAAAAGAAATCATAATCTAAACAAGGACGCCAAATGAACAAAAATAATTCAATATACATCCACGAAATCTGGACCAAAGCCAATTCATTTTATGGCCAAACCAATCCGCTTAAACTGATCAAAAAATACGGTTCCCCATTATACGTTTATAACGAAAATATCCTCCGCCAACGCTGCCGTGCTTTAAAAAACCTGATTCCTTACCCCAACTTCCGTGTCAATTATTCCGCCAAAGCCAATACCAACCCTTCGTTATTGCGTATCATTCATTCCGAAGGCTTGTCGGTTGACGCCATGTCAGCCGGCGAAATATTTCTCGAGTTACAAGCCGGCTACGCGCCAGACGAGATTTTTTTTGTCGGCAATAATGTTTCTGATGACGAGATAAATTATGCAATCAAAACCGGTGTATTGTTCAGTGCTGATTCCCTTTCCCAACTTGAGCGTTACGGCCGTTTAAATCCCGGCGGCCAAGTGGCTGTCCGCATCAATCCGGGCATCGGAGCCGGCCATCATGAAAAAGTTATTACGGCCGGCGACAAAACCAAATTTGGCATTAATCCTGTATTTATTAATGAAATAAAAAAAATATTAACTCGTTACCAACTTCGGTTAATTGGTGTAAATCAACACATTGGCTCGCATTTCATGTCCGCTACCTCTTTTTTGAAAGCTGTTTCCTTTATTTTAAATTTTGCCGCCGACTTCCCTGATTTAAAATTTGTTGATTTGGGCGGCGGCTTTGGTATACCGTATCACAAAGAACAAGGCGAAAAGCCCATGAACTTGCCGGCGTTTGGTCAAAAACTCCAAAAATTACTTGACCTCGAAATTAAAAAATCTGGCCGACAACTAACGATCATGATTGAACCCGGCAGATATGTCGTCGCCGAATGCGGAGTTCTATTGGGCCAAGTCCACGCCATCAAAGAAAGCGGTGGTAAAAAATACGTTGGTACCGATCTTGGTTTCAATGTTCTGGTTCGACCAATCATGTATGATGCCCACCACGATCTGGAAATTTACAGTCATGCTCCCAGAAATACTGTCAAAACCGAAACAGTGACCGTTGTCGGCAATATTTGCGAAAGCGGCGATATTGTCGCCAAGGACCGCACCCTCCCGACAATCGTCGAAGGCGATATTTTGGGGGTCCTCGATGCCGGCGCCTATGGTATGTCCATGAGTTCCAACTACAACTGCCGCCTCAAACCCGCCGAAGTCCTTATCGACTCCCAAGGGCAGGATCATCTGATTAGGAAAAGAGACACATTGGAAGATTTGATCAGGCAATATCAATAAAATAAGTATAATTTATATATTTAAAATTAATCTCCAAAAAATCATGGAACAAAAACCTGTAATAAAAAAACCAAAAATAAAATTCGGTCAGGTCATTATACTTATTCTTCTAATGCTAATCTTGGGCTGGGCAGGACTGACCAAGGCCGGATACATTTCCAATTATTTAGATATAGAAATATTATGTCCAGAAGATAAATCCGCACGTTTTCCAAATTCGACAAATGGTTTAAATAATGATTTTCGCCCAGCTCCTACTAGTCTTCTCAAAAAACCAATAATCTATTTATATCCAGAACAAAAACAAGATGTAACCGTGCAATTAAATTACACCGGGATCATAACCGCTTCATATCCAAAATATGACAACTCTATCCATGGTTGGAAAGTGACAGCCTATCCTGATGGAAAAATCATTAATTATAACGACAACAAAGAATACAGTTATCTTTTCTGGGAAGGAATATCGAGCCAGCCAATCAATTGGGATCTTTCCCAAGGCTTTGTTATCAAGGGAGAAGATACCAGAGAATTTTTGCAGGACATTCTTACCAAAATTGGCCTCACTCCCAAAGAATACAATGAATTTATCGTTTATTGGTATCCAAAAATGAAAGACAATAAATACAATCTTATTCATTTTGCCGCTGAACAATATACTCAAACAGCCCCTCTCGCCATTACCCCCGTCCCGGATTCAATCCTGCGAGTCTTTATGATTTTCAAACCCCTTAAAGAAAAAATCGAGATTGAACCCCAAATCTTCCAACCCTTTACCAGAAAAGGATTTACCGTTGTAGAGTGGGGTGGAGAAGGCGACGAGTCAGATATTCAATTTAAATAATCATTTTAAAATAGGCTATAATTAACTCTTGGATTATTCTTTCAAAACAACATCAATGGACTTTAGTTCGACCACTTTTGAAAAACAAACTTTTTCCAATCTCGTCTGTCCCAAAACCGATTTGCGTAATAAAGAATTTTCCAATTGCATTTTCAAAAAATGCGATTTCAGCGAATGCTTTTTTTCCGGTTCGTCTTTTATGGACTGTTCTTTCTCGGAGTGTAACTTATCCAATATCAAAGTCGATAATTGTCGTTTTCGTGATGTGCAATTCCAACATTCCAAGCTTATGGGTATAGTTTTTGCTCAACTCAATCCCTTTTTATTAAAATGGTCCTTTTCGAAGTGCCTGATCCGACTTTGTGACTTTAGCTCTCTGGATATTTCCGGTACCAAATTTATCGAATGTGATTTGCGAGAAAATGATTTTATCAATACCAAACTCACCGGATGTCAATTCACAGATTGTAACTTGGAAAAAAGTCGTTTTCAAAATACCAATCTGGAAAACGCTGATCTTACCACCGCCCGCAATTATTACCTTGATCCCCGTCATAATTTTCTCAAACACGCCCGTTTTTCTTATCCGGAGGTGTTATCTTTACTAAAACCATTCAATATTAACCTTGAATAATTATGAGCCTCGATAAACCAAAAATTCATATCGATAGCAATATGCTTTTAAAAGTCCAGGAACATTACAGCGGCAAAGACCAATTTGGTTACAAAGATTTGGACATAGAAAATATTGGCGACTTTGATGATCAGGAAATATTTTGCAAAAAAAATGCAGAAACAATATTTAAAAAACAATTAAATAAATTACCCATTCGAGGGAAATCAGTACAAGAAATTGCTCGGGTGATTACTAGTCATAATCACGAATGCATTTTAAACGATTGGTATCAATTGCATTTGGAAAATATCTCTATCAAAATGAAACAGAAAAAGAGCGATATTTTAGTATCTCCCACCGATCAAATATTTGTTCAAGTTGCCAAATATCTCGGCTGCAGCTATATATCGCCCCAAAATAATTTTTATGGAAAGAAAAACAATAATTGCTCTTTGTTGGATAGTTGATTTACTCAATCAAAAAAATATTCGTTACCAGATTACCGGCGGTTTTGCCGCCAAATTGTATGGTTCACCCAGAGATTTATATGATCTGGATATCGATATCGACGCTAATAATTTTAATCAACTATTGCCTTTCGTCGATCCATATATTATTTCTGGCCCGCAACGATACAAAGACGATTCGTTTGCTGTTTGGCTTTTATCTTTATGTTATCATGGTCAACTTATCGATTTGAGTCTTAGCCAAAATGCTCGGATATTCAATAAAACGACCAAGAAATGGGAAGATAGTCCAACCAATTTCGACCAATCCAATATTGTCAATTTTGGGCAACAAAGGTTTAATGTTATACCCAAGGATGAACTGATTATTTATAAAAAAATTATTGGTCGCCCCACGGATTTGATTGATGTACAAAACATCAGTTAAATTTTCTACAAAATGATTAAAAATTAATTAATCAAATATTATAAAAACAATTTTTTACACAGATTTATACCTGATACCAAGCAAACTTTATTTTTTCTTAATCTTTTCATAATACTTTTTTTCTCATTTTTTGTTACACTCATACGAAGAAATAAAAAATAGCCCAATTATTCTATGCAACGTGTAACAACCATGAAAAAACCCTGGATTTTTTTACAAAAAATCCTGGCCGGTATGCAAACCATCGAAATCAAATGGCACAAAAGACAATATGCACCTTGGGATGGTTTGAATACCGGTGACCTGATTTATTTTCGCGCCATCGAGTCACAGGTGACCATCAAAGCGAAGATCAAAAAAGTCATTCAGTATTCTTCCCTGACTCCCGATAAAATCCAGAAAATATTACTGCAATATGGCCGTCATACTTTAGGAATAGATGATTTGCCGGCTTATTTTAAAACTATTAAAAATAATCAATGTTGTGTTTTATTCTTTCTAGAAAACGCCCAAAAAATCGATTCATTTGAGATAGAATGATAATGAGCTAGATTTTTAGTTAATTTTCGCCAAAGTTTTTTTAGAAAAATTTATGGAGGGTAAAATGAATTATAACTCGTTATCGCCAAAGGAAACGATCGAAAAAACTATTGCGGCTTTAAAAAAACGTGGCGTCAATGCCGAGCTAGTCAATACTCGTGCCGAAGCTCTAGAAAAAATAAAAACCAAAATACCCACCGGAGCTGAGGTAATGACTGGCAGTTCAATCACTCTGGAAGAAATTGGTTTCATCGACTTATTAAAAAGCGGTCAGCATCAGTGGAACAATCTCAAAGACAAAATTATTGCCGAAAAAGATCCCCTAACTCAAAGTAAATTACGCCAAAATAGTGTTACTGCCGATTACTTTTTGGGTAGTATCCATGCTATCACCGAAGAAGGAGAAATATTGGTCGCCAGTGCTACCGGTAGTCAACTACCTTCCTATGTTTTTTCGTCTAATCACGTTATTTGGGTAGTAGGAGCGCAAAAAATAGTACCGACTCTAGCCGATGGTTTTGAAAGAATTTATAAATACGTTTTTCCGCTCGAAGACCAAAGAATGAAAAATGCCGGTTACCCCGGCTCAGTTATTGGTAAAATCTTACTTTTTGAAAGAGAAACTTTGCCCGATCGCCAACTGTCTCTTATTTTTGTTAATGAAATATTGGGGTTTTAAGAGTGATATTTATCGAAGTGCAAACTACAATCATAAAACCATGACTATCAACCAAAAATCTTACTATATTTCCCGCATCAACATCGCCATCGACTATATCGAAAAAAATATCACTGAACCGCTTACCTTGGAAAAAATCTCCAAAGCCGCCGCCATTTCGCCATACCATTTTCACCGCCTTTTCAAATCATACATGGGCGAAAACCTTAACCAATTCGTTCGCCGCGTCAAAATCGAAAAAGCCGCCAACATGCTCTACACCAATCCCAATTATTCACTGACTGAAATAGCTCTCGCCAATGGATATACCAGCTCACAAACCTTTGCCCGCGAATTTAGAAACTTTTTTCATACCACTCCCAAACTTTATCAGGCTAGCAAGATTCGCCACAAAAATAGCAATAATCGAAAAGAATACCTTATCGATTTTCATTATGATGAAAACAATAGACGGCCATCTATAAGTTTTACATCCACTAACCAATACAACATGAAAGTTGAAATCAAAACTCTGCCCGATATGACCCTGGCCTATATTCGCCATATCGGTCCCTACAAAGGCAATCCTGCCCTTTTCGAAAAATTATTTAACCAACTTTGCAGTTGGGCCGGGCCGCGAAATCTCATCAATCAAGAATCAAAATTTATTTGCATTTATTATGACGGTCCCGAGGTTACCGATGAATCCAAGCTACGCATGGATATTTGCGTAAATGTACCGGAAGATACACCAGTAGACGGCGAAATCGGCAAACAAGCAATTTCCGGCGGGGAATACGCCATCGCTCGTTGCGTTATCAAAGAACCAAAAGAATACGAACAATATTGGAACGAACTATACAACAACTGGCTGCCGGGTAGTGGTTATCAGCCCGACAACAAACCGCCGTTTGAAATGTATCCGTCAGACTGCAAACAAGAAAATGGCGATATGCTGGTTGATATTTGTATTCCCGTCAAACCAGTTTAATCAAAATAATCTGAGGTGCTTTGTCCAAGCACCTCTTTTTTATTACAATAAAGATAATTTATAAAATTATATTACCAAAAATTATGACCAATCAAAATCAAGAATGTTGTCCCCAATTCAACGTTGCCAAATGGGATGAAAAAAATCATCACTGGGAAAACAAACCATTTATCAGGGCTTCTATGCCGACTTTTTTTCATATACCCTGGCCGTCAATGATTGGCGATAAAATTACCAAATTATGGAAAATGGCTGAAGAATCCCAGAAAGTAGCTGCCAACAAAGAAGACACTTTGATTTTATTTTACGACCCAACCGCTTTTCGTTCCGAAATTTATTTATCAGTTACTGGCGATATCCCGCAAGCCGACAATGTCACTTTATCCGGAGAATTTATCAGTAAAGTCTTTGATGGCCCGTACAATGATGTTCCCAAATTTATCAAGGAGATGGATCAATATTTGAGCCAACAAAACAAAACTGCCAAAAAATACTATATCCACTACGCCTACTGTCCCAAGTGCGCCCAAAAATACGGCCATAATTACGCCATCTTGTTTGCCGAAATTTGACCAGATATAAAATCATATGAATAAAAAATTACTTGCCACCAGTTTATCAATTATCGAAAAAAGCAATTACACCATAATTGCTTCGGTAGACGAAGACGGCTTTCCCAATCTCAAAGCCATGTTGAAACCACGAGAACACGACGGTTTGAAAACCTTTTATTTTACTACCAATACCTCATCTCTACGGGTCAAACAATTCAAACGCAATCCCCAAGCCGCCATTTATTTTTACGATGGCCGCTCTTTTCTCGGATTGATGCTCAAAGGTAAAATGGAAGTATTGGAGGATCAGAACCATAAAGACAAAATCTGGCGAGCAGGAGATGAAATGTATTATTCGCAAGGGAAAACCGATCCCGATTATTGTGTCTTGAAATTCACTGCCGAGGCGGCCAGATTATACCAAAATTTTTCCTCAGAAAGTTTTGCAATCTAATTATTTCTTTTTACATTACAAAAAATGAAAACACTTATTGTCTATGATTCTCTTTACGGTAACACCAAAAAAATCGCCGAAACAATCGGTCAAAACATTTCGGGTGAAGTTAAAATATTACCCGTCAAAGATGTGGAGTCATCCGCCTTTGCACCGATAAACTTATTAATCGTTGGTTCGCCGACACATGCCGGCCGCCCGACTGAAAACGTCAAAAAATTTTTACAAAACATCTCCGATAACTTCTTGAAAGATAAATATGTTGCCGCATTTGATACCAGGGCTTCATCTTTGGATCAAAGCTGGTTTGTCAAAATGCTAATAAATGTTTTAGGTTATGCTGCCATTCATATTCAAAAAAAATTGCTACAAAAAGGAGGGGTAGCAATTATTGAACCAACAGGTTTTATGGTCAAAGGCAAAGAAGGTCCGTTGGAAGATGGAGAATTGGCCCGAGCCGAAAAATGGGGGAGAGAATTAATTCAAAAATTTAACCAGATAAAATCGCCCCAATGAACACCAAAAATATCATTTCTCAAATCCGTCAGGAATTAAAACAAAACGCCGATAACAAAACCCAAGCTAGCGGCGAAAGATTTTTCAAAGAAGACGTCAAAATATACGGCGTCAAAACCGCTCTTGTCAGCAAAATAGCCAAAGAATATTTTCGACAGATCAAGGATCAAGACAAAGCCAAAATTTTTACTCTTTGTGATCAATTGTGGCAATCAGGATACATGGAAGAATCATTCATCGCCTGTCATTTTTCATATGTTATTCACGAAAAATACGAACCACGAGATTTTAAGATATTTGAAAACTGGGTGAAAAAATATGTCAGCAATTGGGCTTCCTGCGACACTCTTTGCAATCACACCATCGGAACGTTTCTGGAAATGTATCCCGATTATTTACCCCAATTATTACTCTGGGCCCGGGCCAAAAATCGCTGGCAACGTCGAGCGGCTGCCGTGTCCCTGATCGTTCCCGCCAAACGCGGTCTATTCTTAGATGAAGTCTTTCAAATTGCCGATATTTTATTATTGGACAAAGACTATCTAGTTCAAAAAGGTTACGGCTGGCTGCTCAAGGTCGCCAGTCAGGCGCATCAAAAAGAAGTCTTTGATTACGTTATGAAAAACAAAAATATCATGCCCCGCACCGCTTTGCGCTACGCCATCGAAAAAATGCCCCCAGAATTAAAAACTAAAGCCATGAGCAAATAAAACTTTTTCACTAAACAAAACCCCCTCATATATGTGTGAGGGGGTTTAATAAAAAATATTTTATATAACAAATTAAAAAGTAGCAGTACAAATGTACATCAAGGTGTTGGAATAAATACCAGCTTCTTGCAAGTTGGTAACTTCCAATTTGTAGCTAACTACATCTACTTCATTGCTGACTGAACCGGCAGCTCGAGCAACTTCGTATGGAGTATCGACAGCTTGGAAACCAGCATATTGGTACGAAGCAAATAAATTGGAATGAGCATCGGTATCATCGGTGGTAAAACCAAAATAACCTTTGTGGGTAGTAGGAGTAGCATCTTTTGGTTTGGCCCATACTTCAGGAGCGGTATAAGTATCGGTACCACCATCAGTGCCTTTGAAAGCATCAATGGTTCGTCCGGAAGCAGCGGTCAAATCTTGATTTTGTTGAACAGTAACTACATATCCACCGCTAGCATTGGTTGAAACAGTTAATGTTTGGCAACCAACTTTGGCTGTATCAACTGTCATACTACCAAAAGGGATAGAGGTAGCAGTAGTAGCGATATCAGCTTCGCCGGTAGCAGAGGAATTTGGACAAGTGCCACTATCGGTGACACCGGCAATGGTAAAGGTGAGGGAAGAGGGGATAGTAGCAGTTACCAATATTGACTCGGTAATTGCTACCGAAAATGTTCTATTTTCTACAGGTATACCTGACCCGTCACTTGAGGCATAAACCGAAAAAGTCATTTGATACGAACCAGTTACAGATGGGTTACTGATAAAATTTGAATCACCAATAATTATCGATATTTTTCCATCTTGATCATTCAAATCACCAATAAAGGGAAAAATAATACTGTTGGAACCAGAGTCAACTACAGTAGTACCCCAAGTTACACTACCGCCAGATATTGATGTATCAGAAGCCAATAAAGCTGTCATATCGAATTGGGATGGGAAGGTAATTTTTACACTTCCGTCAGTCGTAACTTCATCATTAACAGAACTAGCTTCAATAGTGTGCAAAGAATCACTGTTTATTGTTGAATCACTAATAGTGTCGACAATACTTTTATATGGTGAAGAAATGGTAAAATCATCATCACTATCATCGTATAATCCATCGCAGAACGAAAAAGCTGGCAAATTACCTACTACCCTAATTCTCACCGTACTGCTATCTATCGACGCCGGAATTGACCATTCATACTGCCCGTCATTTGCTGTATCTGAAACAATAGTGTCATTAAAATTGTTACCGCTATCGGTTGAGTATAAAATATTCATGCTATCCCATGCCATTCCATTGTCGTCTGTCGTCCACTGGATATTTTGCGTGGTTCCGGCTGCCCAAGTTTCTCCACCATTGGGAGTATCAACAGTAATATAGTCACAGACAAAGACGGCTTGGACTTTTTTTGGTTGCCAAATAAACCACGAAAACAATGATAATAAAAAAATAAATAAAACCAATTTTTTCATTCTTTTCCTCCCAGCAATTTATATATTTAAAAGTAAATTATCTACCGGGGCAAAATCATCGCTCAAAATCATAGTATTTTTATCTGTGTCTTCGTAGAAATAATCTTTTACTTTAATTTTGCAATCAATCTGATCATACCATGGATTATTTGTGGCAAACAAAAATATATTTTGTTCTTTTTCCGGCTGATTATAATTTTCCGGATATATAAATAAATTGGAAAAAACTTGTTGGTATGTTTTGTATTCCGCTTGCCAGAATTTTGATCGATCGCCTTCCAAAGCCGAGACCAAATTCAACATGACAATCCCCTGAGTGGATAACTGTTTTTGTATTCTCTTGACATTTTCTATCGTAGTTAAATGAAATGGGATTGCGTAGGAATTCAAATATACGTCCATAATAATCAGATCATATTTCTTACCAGCTTCCTGGTTTAAAAACACTCTTCCATCTTCATGATAAATTGATAAACGAGGATCATTGTTGTCCAACTCAAAATATTGTTGTGCTAGCGCAGTCATCATCGGATCAATTTCAACCACATCCAAACTAGATATATCTTTACTTCTCAAAATATCGGTTGCCATAGAATAGCCTCCACCCCCAACTATCAATACATTGTTGATATCCGGTTTGACACAAAAAGCTTTCTCGTAAATTTTGTATGAGTTATCCAAAAAATTTTCGCATGACACGCAAATCGACGAGTGTACTTGATTATTTGCCATCAAAAATCGATGAACTTGATTATTATTTTCTTTCTGGTAGACCTTTAGTGTGTTATAAAGCGACTCCTTGATAGCCAATAGCTGACCATTTTGCGCGGCATTATAATTTGGAAAAAAAACAAAAATAACAACAATAATCGCTGAAAAAAACATCATCCCCCGACTGATAGTTTGCCCCAACAAAGCCGACAAAATCAGCACTATCCCTAGAAGCAAAATAAGATTTTTGCACCCCAAGCTGGGAATTAAATAAAAACCAGTTATAAATACCCCGATAATTCCCCCCACGGTGGAAAGGGCATATAGTCTGCCAACCGATTTTGCCAATCTTTCCATATTTTTCGTATAAAGTTTGGTTGCATACGGCAAAACCATTCCCAAAAATATATTTGGAATAGACATTATGCTCACTACTCCAAACATAGATGAATAAGCCAATTGCCAATTGTGTTGCTGAATCCAGGGGAATAGGCGAGGATATATTGGGGCGATTGCGGTAATAGTCAAACCACTCAATAAAATAATATTAATAAATTTTGTTTCTTGTGGATTCTTATCTGCCAACCACCCACCGAAATAATAACCAATACTGAGGCTAAGCATAATAACACCAATAATATTGGTCCAAACAATTATTGAATTACCAAAATATGGAGCCATTATTCTTGACCCCAATATTTCCAACACCATTACCGTCATTCCGCAGATAAAAACTAAAAATTCTAAAACTATCTGATTTTTTTTCAAAATATTATTCATAACTATTGCAATAATCCTTCAATTTTACTTCTGATTTCCGGCAATACCACCACGTATTTTTGTGCCAATAATTGTGCTTGCGCCACGTTGCTCAAATCCAGTTGCGCTTGAATTTCAACCAAAGCTTGTTGCTCGGTAATCCCAAATTCATTGGCTTTGGCCGCTGCCTTTGCGGCAACTTGTGGTTGATTGATTTGCAAGGCCAAAACACTCATTTTCTGCCAAAATTCTTGTTCCGAAAAAGCATATTGTTTTTCGGCCGCCAGTTTCAAATATTCTTGCGTTTGTTTTTCGTCATTTTTTAAAACTGCGACTTTGGCCAAATCATAATAAGTTTCACCTATTTCCGGATTCAACTCGCGGGCGATTTCGTATTGTTTTTGCGCTTGATCTAGTAATCCCAAATCAAGATACATATCTCCCCAGGCAAAATGTATCCCCAAACGATTGGGCGATAACTCCACCGCTTTTTTAAGATACTCCTCTGCTTCCGACAATTTGCTGGGATCAGATTTACTCCAACTGCCATAAACCAATCCCAAAGAATAATAATCTTTAAAATTGTTCGGACTGATCTCGATCGCTTTTTTTATCTGCTCGGTAGCTTGACGGTAATAATCGTTACTTTGTTGATTAATTCCTGTACCTGCAGCCGCCAAATACCAATCCGAAAGTTTCATTTTGCTATATTCAAAATATGGCGTGCAAGTTTCTGCCTTTTCCAGCAAAGATAATCTTTCGGCCGCGGATAATTTGGGATTGGTAGAAACTGAAAAATAAATCATATCTGCCCGGACCGGATCAATTGCTAGTATTTTTAATCCTGCCAAACAAACCACGATAAAAATAGTTAGTCCCGCTTGTTTCAAAATAGATATCGAACCGGTTTTTATCCCTTCCTTCTGATGGTTGAAATTGTAAACTGCCGCCAAAATTATTGCTAAGAAAGCATAAAAATATGTCCAAGTAATAATCGTTTCAATATTCAATAAGGCTTGCAGAAAATATCCGGCAATCGCGGTTATCAGCGACCATAGTAATATTCTTTGCTCGGTATTTTCAACAGAATAAATTTTTTTTGATTGCTGTTAAAACAATAAAAATAATTGTGATCAATAATATCCCCACCCCTACTATTCCCAAAGATACTCCGTAATCCAAAATCAAATTATGCGGATAGTTGGAATAGCGGTCTTTTTCCAATCTTCCGTCCATATAATTGGGATAGTATTTATTGAAAGCGTTGGCATAACTCGTCAAACCGGTACCCAACCAAGGATGTTCTTCAACGGCTTTTATGGCGATTTTCCACATCTCCAATCGGTCCCGCCCCGTGCCACTATCGGCTTGAGTGATTTCCGTCAATCTTTGCAAATAGGCGTTTTTCCCAAAATAGGCCGCCGCCTTTTGATCAATATTTATATATCCGACAAACAAGGCGATGGCTACCAAAAAACTAGCCAGCCACCAACTTAACTTTGGCTGATTTTTGATATAAAAATAACCAACCGCCAACAAACCAATTTCTAAAAACAAACCGAGATATGCTGCCCTGGTCATCGTAAAAACCACCGTTACCATCTCTGCAACTATCAAACCAATCAACCCGTTTCGCCAATAAGAACTATCGGTTGTCGCCAACAAATAAAAAATCACCGGAATAACAAACATCAAATACGCCGCCAAATAAGCCGGATTGCCCGTCGTTCCAAAGACTCTCTCCGCCGACACCACCCCGTTCCAACTGATCGGATCATAACCGTATTTTTGCATGAGAGCGTAACCGACCGGGATTAGGCTGGAAAGGACAATAATCCGCGCCAACCAGCGTAAATCGTTTTTTCCTTTTATATTTACGAAAATCAAAACATAGAACAAAATAAAAAAACTCAAAGTCACCCATCCATCCATTCGCAAATGTATTCCCCACAGACTCAAAGTCGGCGAAGAAGCCAAAATAGTGGATAGTAAAGCCGACAGCCAGAACAATGGCACCAACCAAAACACTTTCGGCCATTTATTTTTTTCCGGCCAATAAACCCATTTGACGGCCGTCAAAATTGACAGCACCAAAACACATATTCGAAAAATTGTGTGTTTTTCGATAGTAAAAGCATTGTTGATATTGGTCGTAAAAAAGGCCGGAACAGCAAATAAAGCTATAGCAATAAAAACAAAAATAGATTTTTCTAAAAACGTTTTCCAAGTATTGTTATTCATAATTTTATATTTATAAAAGTTTTCAAACTTCAACCAATAATCAACTCCAAATTGCTTTAGCAACTTTTGTTTTAGATATTATTTGGTAAATGATTTAAAATAAAAGATAATAGCGCAATTTTATGACTCAAAATAAAAAAATAATCCTCCTGCTTGTTGATCTGTTACTTAGTCTGGCCACCTTGGCCGTTGCTTTGCTATTTCGTTATCAGCTTCGAGGTATAGAATATGATTTTTGGGAACACGCCGTCGTTTTTCTACCAGTTTTTTTGCTCTGGATTTTAGTTTTTTATCTCAATCGTCTCTATGATTACTATCATTTTGGCGATCGGCTTTTTTTAGTTTACGCCACCGCCCGTGCTACCCTGATTAATTTTGCTCTGACCGTTGTCTTTTTTTATATCATACCAAAATTGACCATCACTCCCAAAACCATTTTGGCTATCATGATTTGTTTGTCTTTCCTTTTTACTTATTTATGGCGTTTGTTTTTTTGGCGCATTTTCAATAACCGTATATTACTTAAAAAAACCATCATTATCGGCAACTCCAAAAAAGAAATTATCCTGGCTCGTCTTCTTCAGGATAATCTTGCCTATGGCTATGACCTGTTGGGAATAATTACCGACAATAATGAACAACGGCATAAAATAACCAATCTGGGTCATATCGAAAAATTGACTTCCATTCTCAAGAAATATCGTCCCAATACAATCATAGTCGATATTGATAACACCAAAGTCGATGATCCAACCTGGCAAAAACTGACTGATTTTTGTATCAGCCAAAATTCCGAAGTGGTTGATTTGTTTTATCTATATGAAAAAATCAGTGGCCGTGTCCCCCTAACCAATCTTCGTCAAATTTGGTTCGCCAACCTCAACCAACCCATCAATAAGACCGCCATATTTTTCAAACGTTTGATTGATATTATAGCGGCCATCGTTGGTTTATCAATTTTTTTACTTTTATTTCCGTTACTGTATTTACTTGTCAAACTGGACTCACCCGGACCATTCTTTTATACCCAAAAACGTATGGGGGCCAAAGGCCGAATTTTTACCATGTACAAAATTCGAACCATGCGCGTTGATAGCGAAACCAATAAAGCCAAGTGGGCTTCAAGTGGCGACAATCGTGTTACCACTATCGGTTATTGGTTGCGTCGCACCAGTCTTGATGAATTACCACAACTTTATAATATTCTCCTCGGTGAAATGAGCTTAGTCGGTCCCCGGCCCGAAAGACCGGAATTTATCGCCAAACTGACCAAACGAGAAAAATTTTACTACAAACGCCATCTGGTCAAACCCGGACTAACCGGTTGGGCTCAGGTGATGATGGGCTATGGCGGTAGTTTTTCCGCTACTGACTTGAAACTGCAATATGATCTATACTATATCAAGAACCGCTCAATTTTTCTTGATCTGATAATTATCTTACGAACCATCAGAATGTTATTTGTCGATCGGGGAGGAGTATAAAAATTTTTAATTTTGATATGTCATCCTGGAACTGAAAGCCCTACTGGGCGTTTCAATATCCAGGATCCACTTCCTCATTATTTTTTCTGGATTCTTAGATAAGAAGTGCTTCGCTTTCTTTCCAGAATAACAACCTAGTTTGAAAATTTATTATGAGCAACTGGCAACAAAATTTACAAATAATCAAACAACTCACTATCACTGATTTCAAACTCCGTTATTCCGGTTCTTTTTTGGGTTACCTTTGGTCATTACTTAAACCGCTAGTTTTTTTTGTAGTGTTATATATCGTTTTTGGTAAGATGCTCAAACTGGGCGGAAATCTGCAAAACTTTGCCAGCTATTTATTAATTGGCATTATGCTCTGGGGATTTTTCTCCGAAACCACCACCAATGGTATGCAGGCAGTGGTCGGTAAGGGTCACTTGATTAAAAAAATTTATTTTCCCCGAATAATCGTTGTTTTGGTCGCTTCTTTAAATGCCCTGATCAATCTTTTTTTTAATCTTATCGTTTTAGTCTTACTTATGGCCTATTTCCGGGTTGATGTTTTCCAAGCCAAAACTTTTTTGGTTGTCTTTTATATTCTCGAATTGTGGTTATTTAGTTTTGGTGTCGCCCTTATTTTATCTGTTTTATACGTTTACTGGCGCGATTTCAATTATATCTGGGAATTATTTTTACAAATCTTTTTTTATCTGACTCCCATCATCTATGCTCTCGATCTGATTCCCGTTCGTTATCTTCCCATAGTTATGTTCAATCCTTTAGCGCAAATCATTATTGATTTCCGCGCCGTTTTTCTAAGCTTCATCCACCCGCATTATTGGTCTTATCCCTGGTTACAAATATTGATTGTTTTATGTATTTTTCTTTTTGGTTTCTGGCTTTTCCAAAACCAGCAAAAAAAATTCGCCGAACAGATTTAAAAAATTTCTAATTTCAAAATCAACTTATTATTCATTCTTCACTATTCATTATTTATTAGATTAGTCATGCTTTACCTCGCTTCATCAAATCAGGGCAAATTGACCCGCTTGCAAAAATTATTTTCCCGCATCAATTCAAATCTAAAAATTGAATTAGTTCCGGATTATGTTGAAGTAGAAGAAAATGGTCGTGATGGCCGGGAAAATTCTCGCAAAAAAATTCTTCCCTACGTTGGTCAATATTCTCATCCCGTAATCAGCCAGGATACCGCCGTCTTTTTTGCCCGGGAAGATTTTGATCCCACCCATGTCCGCCGCGCCGCTTTGGGAGAAAAAAATGAAAAAGATTTGACCCAAGCACAAATTGCCGCTTTGATGGAAAAATTTTATATCGATCTTGCCAATAAATACGGTGGCCAAACAGATTTTTATTACATCGATTATTGGACGCTTCTCCAACCCGACGGTCAAATCATCCAATTGGAAAACAAAAGAGAATATACCCTCACCAACCAACCGCACGGACCAATCGATATTTATTTGCCCATGCGTCATCTCTATATCAGCAAAACCACCGGCAAATACATTTGCGATCAAAACGAAGAAGAATATTTTCAAGAACTATCCCCGCAAACTGTCGCTTTAAAAAAACTGCTCAGTTTATAATTTTTATTCCTTAATCAAATATCAAATATATGGAAAATTACGAGAAAAAAATTGATTCCAAAGAAGAAACCAATTTTATTACACAAAATATGGATTACTTAAAATCGGAAATTGAATCGCAAACAAAAAAAGTCAATTTTCTGGCCAAAGAGCTAAATACAGAAAAAGAAATACTAGAAAATTATTGGGAGTTGATGACGGATCTAAACAAATTAAAAGTTGGGAACTTGGACAATGATAATTCTTGTAGTTTTATGTCGGCTGACACCATAATAAATGAAAAAGGGGTAAGTGGTCGTCGGGCGATGCTAGCCGATCTGGTGAACGGCAGAAAATCCAATTCAGTAGAAATAGTAGATAAAGTCAAAGAAATAAAATGTGATTGCGGTCAATGTCATCCGTTAATCAGAAAAAATCAAGAAGCCGGAGGTCCAGAATGGTCTCTTTCTCATGAGGAATATTTTATAATTTGCGGGCTAAAAAAAGTGTTAATACATGAAGAAAATGATGCAAAGATGTATTAGTATAGTAAAAAATGATCATTGAATCACTAAAAATTGTGTGTCAATCAAATGAAGCGTCTGGTATAAACTGGATTGATATTATTTTGCGCGATTGGCTTCCAATATTATTACCATTGTTTTTTGGTGCATTAACGATTACGTTTTGGAAGAATATTGCATTGTTTTTTCGCAAACTAAAAATAAAATTTTTTCCAACAAAGTTCAATGTTGCTCTAGCTGTTGAGTTTGATAAATTAATGAATTCTGGCAAGTACTATAATGAAATAAGAAAAAATTTACTTTCAATTTTAGATGATTTAAATTTAAGTGGAATAATTAGAATTGAAGATTTTTCAGATATATATTTATTTTCCAATAAGAAAGAAGCTGAAAAATATAGAGAGAAAAAAAATCTTGATCTTATTATTTGGGGGCGTTTTACATCAGATGAACTTAAAATTAATAGTAGAAATATAAATAAGATTAATTTGAAATTTACTTATGTAGTTCCAAAGTTTAAACAAGATAAGAATAATAACATAGGAAGGGCAATTATTTCAGATATTATTTCTAAAATTGCCTTAAAAAATTATTGGCAAATAATTGAAGAACAATCCTTTGCGGATGTAGAGATAGTGTCGAATAATTTGACTGATATTTCACTGTATATAATTGGTCTAACATTAAAATTTCGGGGCAGGTTATTTGATAGCATGACTATTTTTGAGAAATTACAGCAGAGGTTAATTATTAAAAATGATAATTTGCTTAATGGAGTAAATTTTCATCTTATTGATGTTTATACTATTTTTGCAATTGACGGGATTAATCTTGAAGATTTTGTAAAAACAAAAAAATTTTGCGACAAAATACTTGCCATTGATTCTGTTAATAAATTTGCTTTATGTAATTTAGCTTTATCAGAATATAGAATTAACGGTTTTGAAAAAAGTAGAGAAGTTGTGGATAAGGCATTAAAGTTATATCCAAGAGATTCTGTTGTTGAAATAAACGTTGCATTTATACGAATTTTGCAAGCAGATTATAATAATGCCCTTAAACATTACTATAATCTGCTGAATTTTGGAATTAATGGCGTTCAATTACTATTAGTTATTGAATTTCTGTGTGATGAATACGAAAAAACTCATGAACCAGCAATGTTATTTGCAAGTGGTTTTCTCTCGCATTATTGGGGAGACAACGAACTGGCAAAAATTGATTTAAAAAAGTTTTTAGATGAAGCGGATGAAGAAAAATATAAGAAAATGTATAGATTTGCTAAAAAACTAGTTTAATTTTTTTATATATAAAAAAACAATTCTTCTTCCACACATGAATAAAATAATTAATTAAACTTTTTTATACACTTCTTGTTTAGAAATTAAAAATTAGAAATTAAAATCTCCCCCATGTCCATCATTGAAGTCAAAAATCTAAGCAAACAATTTGTTATCAATCACGAACAGCACAGCACTCTCAAACAAAGTTTGCTGGCCAGTTTTAAAAGCGACAAAGAATTGTTGTCGATTTTGGATGATATCAGTTTCTCGGTCGACTCCGGTGAATTTCTCGGCATCGTCGGTCGCAATGGTTGCGGTAAAAGCACCCTTCTAAAAATTCTCGCCAATATCTATTCGCCCACTTCCGGCTCCGTCAAAATCGCCGGTCGCCTCAGCCCCTTTCTCGAACTTGGTGTCGGTTTTCAATCCGAACTAACCGCTTGGGAAAATATCTTTCTCTACGGCTCCATGCTGGGATTATCGGAAAAACAATTACAAACCAAAGTGGACGAAATTATCGCTTTTTCCGAATTGGAAAAATTTCTCGATACCAAGATCAAAAATTTTTCTTCGGGCATGACCGTCCGGTTAGCTTTTTCTGTGGCTATCCAAGCCGATTTTGATATTCTTCTGCTTGATGAAGTTTTGGCCGTCGGCGATGCCAATTTTCAGGAAAAATGTTTTAGCAAATTTCGCCAGTTCAAAGAAAAACAAAAAACCATCATCTTTGTTAGTCACGCCCAAGGCTTAGTCGAAGAATATTGCGATCGAGCCCTTCTTTTGGAGAAGGGAAAAATTATTGATGCCGGCGAACCGGGCAAGGTTTTTACCACTTACAATCAGTTGATCAACCAAACCAACGCGATCAAAACACCAATTGATTCTCAAAAAAAACAAGCCACAGCCAATCGCTGGGGCAACGGCCAAATCACCATCAAAGAAATGATTTTTGACCAGGCGGATAAAATTTATTCTCCGCTGGCTAAAATTACCGGCCAGATTGTTTTAACAATCAATGATCCGGCGATAAAAGATAGATTATCAGAAATTGATCTAAGCGTTGGTCTATACAATCATAAAGATATTCTTATCCAACTTGATCAGTCAATTTTAAAAAACACCAATTCATCTGAAATAATCATTCCTTTCAGTATTCAACTTCCCGATTTACCCACCGGCTACTACCGATTTTCCCTGAATTTGTCGCATTATCAAAAACAACAAAATGGCACTGTCTATGATCATTGGGATAAAGATAATCCGATTTTTATTCAGAGTGGATTGCCAAAACAAGCCAATCTACTCAATACCTATTCGTTTTTCAATAATAAAATTAAAATTATCGGTCTACTTTTGATGCGCAATGAACAATTAATTTTGTCGGACACTCTCGATCATTTGGGAAATATCGTTGATGGCATAATTGTTTATGACGACGCCAGCGAAGATGATAGTGTTCAAATTGCCCGCCGCCATCCCAAAGTCTTGGAGGTTATTCAAAATAAAGTGTGGAAACACAGCCGACCGGAAGCCGAAACTCGTCACCGGCAAATCTTGCTCGAACATGCCCGCCGTTACGACCCAAAATGGATTTTTTACGCCGACGCCGATGAACGATTTGAAGGAAACATTCGTGAATTATTATTATCCGACCAATCGGAAAAAATCGATGGCATAAAAATTCAACTGTTCGATGCCTACATAACTCCAACTGACCAAAAAGGTTATATTGAAGGTTCGCTGTATAATTTTAGAAAATACTTTGGCCCGGAAAGAAGAGATATACTAATGATCTGGCGCAATACGCCAGCTGCCAAGTTTGCCGGTTTGATTCAACGCGAACCTCAGCTTGGAGAAGATAAAAACATCGTTGCCCAATTTTTTTGCCAACATTACGGCAAATCAATTTCTATCGATCAATGGGAAGAAACCTGTCGATTTTACGCCACTCATTTTCCCGAGCCCTACCAGTCAAAATGGAAAAATCGTCAAGGTAAAGCTATCCATCAAGTTTCCGATTTCGGTCAAAAGTTGTATCCTTGGGGTAGGGAATTATTCTCCAATTCAATCCCGATGAGCGAAATCGAAAAACAACTATCAAAACAATAAATATGAAAATACTCATTACCACCCATCAACTACGTCACCGCGAAGGATCAGAACTTTTTACGATTGATCTCGCTTGTAAGTTGCAACAACGTGGCCATCAGATTTTTATTTACTCGCCACTTTTGGGTCCGGTCGCGCAAGAATTACCAACCCAAAATATAACAATTTCTGATAACCTAACCAAATTTGCCTCGGAAAAATTTGATCTAATTCATGCTCAACACCGCACCACCGCCATTTTGGCTCGTAGTCTTTTTTCGCAAACACCAATTGTCATGATGATTCATGGTCTTTTACCTTTACTCGAACAACCACCATCCATTGATTTGGATATTGCTCAATATCTAGTTGTTAGTGAAGAAACATCCGCTCATTTATCAAAAAAATACAATATCAATCAAGATAAAATTCAAATCGTTCGCAATTTTATTGATAATACCAAATTTATCTCCCGTGTTCCCACCAACTCCCAACTTCGAAATATCTTAGTTGTCAGCAATCGTTTTACTGCCAAAGAACAGGCCCTCGTCCAGTCCGCATGCCAACAATTAAATCTCAATTACCAACACATTGGTTTGCCCGATCATCCAGTGATCAATGTCGTCGATTATATCAACCAGGCTGATTTGGTCATTACTCTTGGCCGCGGCGCTCTCGAAGCTATGGCCTGCCAGCGCAATGTAATAGTTTTTGATATTCACGGCGGCGACGGTTTTGTTGACGAAGAATCATTTTTTGAAATTAGAAAAAACAATTTTTCCGGCCGCCGTTACGCCAAACAATATACAGTCGAAGATTTAATTTCTGAGTTAAAAAAATACGATCCCGCTCTTGGGCCAAAACTTCGCCAATTGGTTTGTCAAAACAATTCCCCGGAAGTGATAATCAATCAACTGGAATCAATCTATCAAACTGTTCAAAATTACACCGTTACCTCAAGCCAGATTACTCCCGGCCAATTGTTTCCCGAAATAAACTATCTGGAACAAGAATTGGCCCACCATATCAATGGCTATCAATCAGTAATTGATACTCTGCAAAAGTTGATCGACGAAAAAACACAACTAGTTTCCACCAAAGATCAAGAATTGCAAATACTAAACCAACGTTTGCAGGAAATAACCGCTTTGGAACAAAATTTACGCTCTTCAACTTCTTGGAAAATCACCCAACCTCTTCGCTCAATTGGTGATTTGGTCAAATCGACAAAAAACAAATCAAACAATTAAATATATCAATGAAAAAAGACAATATTATACTCGCTATAGTAAGTTTTTCCTTGGGCGCTCTTTTTATGTACTTACTTAAAAAATTTTTTTAGTCCGTGATTAAACATTTGTCCCATGTCCCACATCGCCGTTTCGACCATTCTTTTTTACAAAAACGATGTTTCCAAAAAATTCATCCAATTTATTGTCCCATCATTAATCGACTATGTCGTTTCAACCCAAGATCAAGTTACTTTGATAATTACCAACAATGCTCCGGATAACGATGTTAGTTCAATAGTTGATTTAGCCAATCAATTAAATCAAGACAAAAAAATTACCATAAAATTTCTTGATCACCGCGAAAATGTCGGTTTTAGCAAGGGACACAATCTGGCTTTTCAATCCACTCCTTCCGATTACTTTTTGCTGATCAACAACGACTTATTTATCACCGAACCTCATTGGCTCGAAAAAATGCTGACTCCTCTAGCCGAAGAAAAAGTCGCTTGGGTTGGCGCTACCAATTCCCCGCGTATTCTATTGTCCGACGGTCGCGGTTGGTGGGGGGAATCAGCCGATCAACCATCGGATTATTTGGAAGCCTCCTTGCTATTTGGCAAGTCATTATTGATTAATAAATATGGTCTATTTGCCCCCGATATTCATTTTGTTTATTTTGAAGATTCTGATTTGGCCTTGCGATATCGTCAACTCGGTTATCAAATAAAATCTGTCGATATCCAGCATGAACATTTGCGTGGCGTTAGTGCCGACAAAGTTTACGGCAACCGTTTGCACGCTATTCAAAGCATCAATCAATCACGTTTTTTCAGTCGTTGGGGTAATTATTTAAAAAATAGAAAAACACACCACAAAATTCTCCTCAATTTATACAGTGTAGGGTGGGGAGATGTCTGGAATTGTTTGCCGTCGATTTTTACCCTATTGCGGGATCATCCCCAAGCCACCATTGAAATAGAACTTGGCCAAGATTTCCTCTTTCCTTTTTTTCAAATCAACGATCAAATAATTATCCGCAAAACAAATAATCCTCTAAACAACGAACAAATCTCTCGACTCAACCAGATATATGATCGAGTTTTTTGTATCAATAATATCCTTTATGGTGATTTGACTTACCTGGCCGACAATATTGCCGCCAGTTTGGGAGTTGATCCCGATTATCGGTCAGCCGAGTCATACGCTGGCAAAATTATCGAATCCAGCTCAAACCCGCTCCATTCTTCTGGTATAAAAAAATATGCCGTTATCCATTGTGATGTCCGACGCGATGATTGGGAAGGTCGATGCGTTCCGCCTGAGAAATTTTTGCCAGTCATCAATATATTAAAAAAACATGGTTTTACTACTGTGCTGGTCGGCTTGCCAAACAATCAACTAAATTATCAACTTTTGTCCCAAGCCGTTGACCGCGATTTGAGCGGTCAATTAGATTTTTTGCAGTTAGCCAAAGTGATCAAAGAAGCCAATTTATTTATTGGTCTTGATTCCGGTCCTCTGCATCTGGCGCAGACTTTTCATATTCCCACCTTGGGTGTCTTCGGCGCTACCAATCCCTTTAGCCGAATCAAAAACTGGCGCAATAGCACAGCATTAATGAATTGGTCTCTCGATTGTCTGGGTTGTTACCATGATATTATCGAACCAGGTTTTAATTATTGCATCAAACGTCACCAAAATTGTGTTCGGCAAATCGATGAACAACAAATCGCCCAAGCTCTGCAAGAATTTATCTCCGCTGATTTCCAAGTGCCTATCAATCCGCGTTTGATTTCCTTGGTCAACGCTTGGTTGGCAAAAAAAATTCAACTTCGGACTCGCGCCGAGTATCTGCAACAAAACCAATTTTTCCCCCTCAAACAAGTAGATTATGTTGCCAATAATGTTTTTGCTTCCGTATTAATTCAATCATTATTTTATAAAGCCCAACAAAAACTCAAAAAAATAATTTATAAGTTTGCCAAATTATTAAAAATAAAATAATTTTCTTATATGCAAATCTATCCGCTCGATTTTCCCATTCAAGCTGATCATTTGGAAAAATATCCCAAATTTTTTTGTTTGATTTGTGGCCAAGACAGTCAGTTGGTTATCAACAATCCAGATAACTTGCGTGAGGACTGTCTTTGCCAATATTGTTATTCCACCAATCGGCAACGACAAATGGCTTATCTTTTTTTGCAGTCAATTTTTGGTTATCCGTCGATCAATGAATCAATAAACAATTTATCAGACATCGATCAAAATATTCACAATACCGAATCTTCCGGTGCTCTTCATCAGTATTTAAAAATAAATTGTCAAAATTATTCTTGCAGTGAATATTTTGGTTCACAATATCAAAGTGGAGAAATGGTCAATGGCGTCATGCACCAAGATTTGATGAATATTTCTTTTTCTGCTAACTCGCTCGATTATTTATTATCTTCTGACGTTTTTGAACACATACCCGATCCTTATCAAGCTTTTAAAGAAATTCACCGGGTCTTGCGTCCGGGTGGAAAACATATTTTTACTGTCCCATTTCATCAAACACTCTTTGAAGATGATATTCGCGCCAAAATCGAAAATGGTCAGATTATCCATTTGCATGATCCAATCTATCATGGTGATCCGGTCCGACCCGAAGGAATTTTGGTTTATACTATTTTTTCTCTGGAAATGTTGGTCAAATTATCTCGTTTGGGTTTTGTCACCAAAATGCATCGTTTATATGCACCGCAATTTGGCATTTGGGGTGATAATGCAGTAATTTTTGAATCGATAAAAAATAATTCCCTATGACTTCCCTTCGGGAAAAATTAAGTTTCCTGAAAGTTTGGCTAAAAAATATTTTTTGGTCACCTTTTGGTTTTGATCGTTATTTGCTCGATTTTTCGTCATTTCAACCAGAGAAAATAAATAATCAAACAAATCAGCCAAAAATCAGTATAATAATTGTTACCTACAATAATTTAATTTTGACTAAAAACTGTCTCAATAGTATTTTTTGTTTTAGTCATTATTCCAACCTGGAAATAATTATTGTCGACAATGGATCGGCTGATGAAACCAAAAAATATTTACAGCAAGTTACTGCTTCCAATCCGCAAATTCGGCTCATACTCAATGACCACAATAGGGGATTTGCCCCAGCCAACAATCAAGGTCTAAAAATTGCCAGCGGAGAATATATCGTTTTTCTCAATAATGACACGATTGTTACTCCTCATTGGCTACCCAATTTATTGCGTCATTTTCAGCAAGACCAAGCTATCGGTCTATTAGGACCAGTAACCAACAACATTGGCAATAGCGCCAAAATTAAAGTTGATTATCATAATTTGATCGGTTTGCTTGATTTTTCTGCCCGCCACCGGCAAAAAAATATTAATCAAAAAAAAGAATTACCATCTGTGGCTTTATTTTGCGCCATAGCCAAGAAAACCACCTTGGAACGAATCGGTGGTTTATCGGAAGAATACAAATTAGGCTATTTTGAAGACGACGATCTCTGTCAAAGAATCAAACAGCAATCGTTAAAGATTTTTTGTGCTCAAGACGTTTTTATTCACCATGTCGGTGGAGCCTCTTTCGGTCGTTTGCCTTGGAAAAAAAGAATGGAAATTTTTAACCAAAATAAAAAAATCTACGAAAAAAAATGGGGTCAATGGACCAAACCATAATTTTCGGCCTTTATTTTTGTAAAAACTGTTGGTTGGTTACATTTGAATTATCGTGGTCAAAACGCACATTCCCTGCCGCCAAATTCAGAAAAAACCAAACAATCAGCATCGATAAAACCAGTAAAACTAAAATCGACAATAAATTAACCGCCTTTTGCCAAACTGTCAAGACAATATATTGCGCAACTATCCCTTGACAGCAAGTAATATCTATGATAACCTGTATGTAGTCTTACTTTTAATCAATTTCATGTCCTATACAATCAAACAATTTAATCAAGACTTTCCTTCTGATGATGTCTGTCTCAACTATATTTTCAAACAAAAGTATGGCGAAGACTTTATCTGTCCCAAATGTCACAAACAAGGATTTTACAAAGTATCTCATCGTAAGTGTTACGCCTGTGCCTGGTGTGGTCATCAAATATATCCTCTTTCTGGCACAATCTTTCACAAATCTTCCACTAAACTAACTAACTGGTTTTACGCTCTTTTTCTTTTTTCTGCCTCTAAGAATGGAGTATCAGCCAAAGAGTTAGAAAGACATTTAGGCGTTACTTACAAATGTGCTTGGCGAATGGCAAAACAGATTAGAATACTAATGAGCCAAAATAAGGATATACTAGAAGGAATTATCGAGGCGGATGAAACTTATATTGGTGGAAAAGCAACTAGTGAAAACAGATTTGATAATAAAGCCTCAGTTTTAGGTGTAGTTGAAAGGAAAGGACGAGCCAAAGTAAGAAGAGTAGAAAATATTGATAGTCATACAGTCACAAAATATCTTAAACAAAATATCGATTCCCAATCCCATCTGATGACCGATGAGAGTCCTGTATATGACAAAACTCCCTATCAAAGAGAGTCTGTAAAACATAGAGTCAAAGAGTTTGTTCGAGGCAATGTCCACACAAATTCTATCGAAGGACTGTGGAGTCTAATCAAACGATCTATTGATGGGACTTATCATTGTGTTTCTGAGAGGCACTTACAACATTATCTTGATGAGTTTGTTTTTCACTATAATCATCGGAAGAGCAAACAGTCGATTTTTTCTTTACTACTGAAAAGACTTGTTGAGAAGCCTTATTAAGGAGAGCAAAGAACTGTGCTTTGTTAGTTGATTTTTTGGGCATATTCAAAATATTTTTTATTCAATAGTGGTACAACTAAAATCATTGAGATTTTCACGCATAAAAGCTGCAATTTCTTTTGCTCTTTCGAGAGATGTACCTTTGGGAAGTTCAAAACCATACATAAAATTTCTTTGTTCAACTGGTGGTGTCATATATGGCTCAAAACAAATCCACGGTTGTCCATTTTCATATTCCTTCACAGTAAATACATATTTTGCATATGTTGTATCACTCATATGAAATCCTTATATTATTTTATTTTTTTCGATTTTGTATTTTCTGTTGGTCTTTCAGTAAAAATTGCTTTTTTGTCTAATACTGACACAGTAAAATCCATTTTTAATTCTTGAAGAAATTGCATACCAACCAAACAACAATCAGTGGTATCTGATAATGTGATAATTCCGGCAATTTCTTGATCAGCAAATCTAATTTTACCCACGCACTGAATATTTTTTGTTTTGCTACCATCTGCAAGTATTGCAAATGAGCTACCCCATAAACTTAAATTACATGCAAACCCTATCGAAATAGGAATCTGTAGAAATCCAGTAAAGCCAGTGTCTACTATTGCCGAGATATTTTTTCCTTCTCTTACTCCTAATACTTCTATGGTTACTTCCGGAGAATAATTTTTTGTTATAGGAAACTCTAATTTATTTACACTCGACATATTGGATTATATTAATTTTTAGTAATCCAATAAAATAGAAAATTTTATTTGGATAAGTTTTAGAAGTATATTTATATAATTTCATTTGGTCATCACTAGCTATTAATTTTCCTGAAATAGGTTCAATAACTGCATACCAATTTTCTGGAATATGCTCTTTGATAAAGTCACGATTATTGATATAAAATTCATACCCAATTTTATTCACAAGATCAAGTTTGCTGGTTTCTTTTTCTAATTTTTCACCAGTTAGTTGAATTTCTTTAATATCATCAGCAACATTAAATTGTGTTGATTCTGATTGCTTTTTTATCATCATATTAAACCCTTTTTATTCATTTTAATTATAACTTTTGTTTTTAAACTAAGCAATTTTGACATCTTTTCCTAAATCAGTATAATAAAGGCGTTAATAAAATTTAGTGCCTAAACCTTGTATTTATACAAGGCATGGCAAAAATCCTTACCTATAAAGATGGTCTTCTGACCAGCTATCTGTAGGTAAGGTCTATAGCCGAAAGGTTATAGGGTAGTTCTCGTAAGGGAATTGCCGGCTGGTTCGGGAGACCTTTTTTGTCTCAAAAATCCTTACCTATTTATTTTTTTAGGAGCTAGTATGAAAAAATGTCCCTATTGTGCCGAAGAAATACAAGATGCAGCAACATTTTGTAAGCACTGCAAAAACAATTTAAACGAAGTAAAAAAAGAACAAAACAATACTATTACTATCAAACAAGTTAATACCTCGCCAAATTATCTTTTATGGGGAGGAGGTTGTTGTGCTATATTTCTGCTTTTGCCAATTTTATTACCGATATTTGGTTTAGGCGGAATGATAGGTTTTGCTATTTTTCTTTATATTGCCCCTTTAGTTGTTGGAGCTATAATCAGTTTTATTATCTACAAATATACAAAATGGACAAATAAGAAAGAAATAGCTTTTAATATATTAATCTTTTCCGCAATACTAACTGCTATATGGATTTTTTTGATTATTTACGCTAACCAGAAATAATGATTATTTATGATTAATATCCCCTCTCCTATCTATTAACAAAATGTAAAGAAGATCACTATCAACAGCTAAAAAAACTCTTGTTGGCATGCCAGTCCCATTTACTCTGATATGCCCAAATTTATCAAACATTGAAAATAATGATTTTAAAAAATTATAATTTTCAGTTTCTTTTTTCTCTGGAAAAAATCCTTTTTTATAGGGTAAACTAAAAAATGTTTTGTAATTTATTTGCTCAAAATATCCAAGTTCTTGATATAACCTTTTTAATTCTTGACGTTGCAATTTTGTAATACAATATTTTCTTGTATCACAATTAACCAAACTGAATCTAACAGGTTTTTCAGGGTATAAAGAATATGGTTCTTGTAATACCATACTAGGCAATAAAATAATTTTTATAATATTCTTCTAAGACATTTATTGCAATATTTTTTGTTTTATTTTGATAAGCATCCATCCAAGGCTTATGGCTATGAGAAATATTTACGAGTTCGGCTGTAGAATATTTGCCAAAAATATTCCAAATATTCTCAAGAAAAAATTGTGTTTCTTGGTCTATTTCTTTTTCGTCATTAGGTTTAGGAATTGGTAAATTGCGATATTTTTTATATTCTTGATAAACTTCTTCTACAACTGGACCATACTGCCAAGCGAGTATTTGTTCAGAAAAAAGAGGTTTATGAAAAATCGCACAATGGGCTGCTTGAGCAAAATAAAGTAATTTTTGTAATTTAAGATTAGTGATACCTTCAGTTAAATTTTCTTCATCAATTACTTTTTTATTAGCAAGATTAATAAAAAAACAAGCTATATCACTAGCAGAATATTTTGATTTATTTTCCACGATATAACTCCATATTTTATTAATAAAATTATAAATATAATACATTCAATGTATCAATAAGATACAATTTATTTATTTTCTCATAACTAAGTTACAATCAGAAAAGATAAAATTTTGTTTTTCTTTATCATTTTTATTCTTAAAAAAATTTATTTTAATTGTAGATAAAAAATCTCTCAACGCATCTTCTTCATTAGAATATAAATGAATTATTCTTGGTTTTTCCGCAAAACTTAATTGGATATGCAGTGGTGGATGATCAAATGAATCAACTGCCGAATCATATTCCATCCTATAACCAAAAGGTTCACTTTCGGTTTTTTTGTTACTTTCTTCAACTGATATTTTGCATTTAAGATGAGTAAAAAGTAATTTATATTTAGTCAATTTGATTAATTTATCTGCATTTTTAAAAGTAAACATTATTTCAACTTTACCAAATGATTTTTTTAAAAGAACTTGATCAGTATTCATTAGAAATAAAGTACCGTTCATAGATGACTTACTGTTAAGTCTGGGGGGATCATCCTCAAAAATATAACTGAAAGAGTTAATTATGTTTTGAAGTTTTATTTTCTTATCATGATCTACAGTCATATTTAAAAAAAATATAAATCACACAATCTAAGCCATTCTTCGCGTTCATTTTTGTCTATATTCTCTAAAATCTCATTTTTACCAGTGTAATATGCTTTTCTAAAGTCCTTACTTGATAAACCATATTTTGCTTCTAAATCCCTTATATTGCTGAATACCGTACTCCAATTATTCACATTTTCTGATTCAATAATTCTACTCTCTAATATGTGTACTTTTGAATTAGTTGCTGTTGTTTCATTTGTATTTATACTGAAATATTTTTGTGGTTCAATATAAATATTATTCAACAATGACAATCCTGAAATTTCATCAAGATTTATGCCAAGTTTTCCTTTATTCTTGTTGAAAGACAGAAAATTGCTATTAGTTGTTATGTCTGTCTGTTTCATTTATCAAAATTATCTAATAATAATTCTACTTCTTTTTTCAAAGAAGAAATATCTTCAACCATTTTGTTTATAGAAGGTAATCTTGACTTATCAAAATGATAATTATATTCAAAATGAAAATATTTATCCTTCTTTTCACCTACACTTAATCTAGGAATAATGCTAATTGTAATACTACTACCCTTTTTTTCTTGTGAGGTAATTTTAATCGGACTAGGAAGTATTGTTCCTTTACTGAGTCCAAGAGTTTTAATACTATCAGCATTAATTAAATTTAAAAACATTCCATTATCTTTTTTTTCAAATTCACATTCTGTTATATAGTTATAACCAAAAGCTGTGGTTTTGTTTGGCAAAAGATTAATTATTTTTATTATCAATGATGAAATAGCTTCAATTTGCTCCTCACTCGACTTGCCAGAATTATCTGTTAATATTACTGTTTTTTGTTGAATTACAAAAGTAACTTGTTCCACTGGAAAAAAAATAACATACATTTCGGGAAAATGAGTAATTACAGGTTTATTTGAGCTATATTGCTGCATTAATATACGTCTGATTTTATCAAGTTCTAAACCTGGGTCAGACGGGTCAATGGTATTATTTTTTAAAACTATATTAAAACCAATTAAATTTGTAATCATATTTTTTAGTATAAAACTTTCGGTTATTTTTATTATCTATTGTTTGTATTATAACAAAACAAATATTAAAAAATTCTTAAGACAGGATTATCTTTTAAGTATGTCTAAAAAGACGTATAAACCTGGTGAAAAAGCCGGAGACTCTGGACAATACAAAGTCATCGGCCCCCGAGGTGGTTTACAAGACCGTGAGGTTACTGTAACCAAGGGAGAACCCTTGCCACCTACACCAAAACCTAATATGAAGTATCGTCTAGTAGATAAGACGAAGCATAAATAGGTAATAAGGAGTGCCTGTTACTTGCTTTTGGGGGATAGGGACGATATATTGTTTATTCTCTCCCATTTTATTCAGAAAAAAATATTACACTTTACTTATATCATATTTTTCTCCAACAAAAAAACGGCCGCTAAGAAAGGGGGATTTTTAGCGACCGTACTTTTATTATATTACCTTGCTGCTTTGAAGGCAAACAATCAAACCTCTTTGATTCCCAACTTTTTCTGGACTACCTTAATATATTTTCCTACATCCTTACCCCCATCTTTTCCTTCACAGCTATTTTGGATAAAACCGTATTGATTTATCATCGTATTGTTCCAAGCACTATCACTACTATTTGCAACAAAAGAAATATTATTCATTTTTTCTTTTTTCAGTAAATTTTTAAGAGCAAGATACAAATTTTCACTATGATAAAATTTTTCAGTTTTTTTGTCCTTTTGTAAAAGACCATCCAATACAACTACTACATTTTTGTTTGTTAAATAGTCTTTGATTTGCTCAAAATATTGATAAGCTTCTTTCCCAGTAGAAAATGATTTTACTCCCATCTTTTCAAAATCATTTTCCTCAGTCGAAACTCTTAAATATAATTCAAATAAGTCTCTTTGAGGTTCATCGTCATCAATAATAATCGCGTGTTTATCCTTTTTTTTAAATTCCTCAATATCTTTGTCTGCTTTGTCCGGTTCTTCTATTGTTTTAGGCTCAGCGCTTTCTGCCCAAAAATTTGTTAAATTATTTTGCCATGATTCAATTTCAAATTTTTTGTCTTCGACTGCCGCTTCGTTATTTCCCTGACTTTTCGTTTTTAATCTTGACTCAATTGCTCTCTCGATTGATAACTGAATCGGAAAAAGATCTTTGCCGATAATATGAGCAATAAATCTCTCCTTTCTTTGGTTGATTTCTTCAACCATTTCCATACACTCTTTGTCGGTACTCATAAAAACAACTTCCACAACTTTTTTAGTCTGTTCGGTTATCTTTTTTAATTCAGTAATGAAACTGTTTAAATCACCTGGTCCGTAATCATTCCCCCGCGAAGAAAAAAAGATTTGTGACGGAAATTCAAGTCGTTGTTCGCTTCTATGCTTCAATTCTGTCAAAAGATTACTTTTACAATTATATCTTTTAATTATTTCTTTATTATTTGCCTGATTTATTTGTTTGGCCATACCGGCAAAATATTCATCGGCTGATTCATTATTATCCATGATAAAAACCTCATTGCAGGGATTTAGTGGGAAGACTCTCTGTTCGATTTCGTATCTTTCTAGTTTATCTTGATACTTACTTTGGTTTTCTGTCGTTCCTTCACCAAAATCTTCATCCAAATCGCATCCAAAATTTTTTTCCAAAGTTAACATAGTTTTTCTCCTAATATATAACTGATAGCATGTATATTATCAGTAAATATTAAAAAAATATTAAATCTATATTAATTTTAGCTTAATTTTTTTTCATCAACAAGATTTATCCCCATCATCCCTTCACCTTTTTCTAGTCCGGCAATAAATAACATGGTGGGGGCCACGTCTTTTAATTCCGGAATATAATCTGCGGGTAAATTGGAATTAGTTTGGTATTTGTTTTCCCAGTCAGCCACGATGAAAGGAACTTTATTGGTTGTATGTTCCGGGTCGGGGCGACCGGTTTTGATATCCACCATTTGTTCCGCATTGCCGTGATCGGCGGTAACAATCAATGTTCCTCCCAACTTTTTGACCGCTTCCCAAACCTGTCCCAAACACTCATCAGTAGCCTCGCAAGCCTCAATCGCCGCTGACAAATCGCCAGTATGTCCGACCATATCTGGATTGGCAAAGTTGACGATATAAATATCATACAACTTGTCATTGATTGTATCGACTAAAGTTTTAGTTACCTTATCTATACACATTCGGGGAATCAAGTCATAAGTCTTATCTTCCCGTGAAGGAATCATTAATCTTGATTCTCCGGGGAATGGTTCTTCCTTGCCTCCATTGATAAAAAAAGTAACATGAGGATATTTTTGCGATTCGGCAATATGATGCTGAGTCAAACCGGCCTGAGAGATTACCTCTGCCAAACATTGCCCGGAAGTTTTAATTTTAAAAGCAATATTTGCCGGCAGGTTAGGTGAAAAGTAAGCCATCGAAACAAAATGAATTTTAGGCCGAACATTTCTCTTGAAACCATTGAAGTCATCATTACACAAAGCCTTGCTAATCTGGCGTGTGCGATCGGCCCGAAAATTGGCAAAAATTACCACATCTCCTTCTTCGATCTTGGCGATCGGTTGACCCTGTTCATTCGTAATTACCGAAGGCACGATATATTCATCGGTTACATCGTTGGCATAGTTTTCGCTGAAAACATCTTCCGCCTTCTGGTATTTTTTTCCTTTTCCTTCAACTATCGCTTCGTATGTCCGTTGTGTTCTTTCGTATCTTTTATTGCGATCCATGGCAAAATAGCGACCAGTTACTGTGGCTATTTTGCCTACTCCCAATTCTTGTAATTTTTCTTGTAAACGAAATGTTTGTTCAAAACCATCTCTTTGCGGTGAATCTCGGCCATCACTAAAGCCGTGGATATAAACTTTGCTCAAACCCTGATCTTTGGCCATTTTGACCAAATTAAAAACATGATCAATATCGCCATGCACCAAAGTTCCTTTGGAAAGCATCCCGAGAATATGGAGTTTGCTGTTTCTTTCTTTGGCCAAATTCATTCCTTCCAAAAAAGCCTGATTGGTAAAAAAGCTGCCGTCGGCAATAGCCTGGTTGATTACCAATAAATGCTGATGCACTACCTTTCCCGCCCCGATGGCTATATGACCAACTTCCGAGTTTCCCGGTAGTGTTGCCGGTAAACCCACGGCATCTTCCGCCGCTCGAAGAAGAAAATTGGGATAATTTTGTAATAAAAAATTAAAATTTGGCGTATCACCCATGGTGATTGCGTTTCCTCCCCAGGCCGGCGCGTAACCCCAGCCATCCAGGATAGCCAAGACTACTGGTTTTCTTTTCGATTTTGGTTTAAAAATATTAAAAATAGACATTTTACATCTTCATTTTATTCAACTAAAAACAATTTAATTATACAAAAATTTTATTTAATAAGTCGAAGTACAGACATACATAATTGAAGTATTGTAAACTCCCGCCGGTTGTTTGTCGGTAATTTGCAGTCGGTAACCAATCCTGGTAATTTGTCCATCCACCGATTGATTATCGGCGGCGACTTCCATCGGGGTATTGGTAAATGCCGCCCACTTGTTTTCGGCAAACCGATCGACTATGGATTGTGATAAAGAAAAGTCATTGGTAGTATAGCCAAAATAACTTTCCACTCCCGGACCGGAGGGATAAGACCATTCTTGTGGGTCGCTATTGGTCCCGATAAAATCAGTCATAGTGCCGGTGTTGCCGGTCATTTGTCCAGAGTACTGTACAGTAACCGCATAACCGCCGCTAGCATTGGTCGATACAACCAAATCATGAGCTGCAATATGATCTTCCGCCGCTCTAAAAATTCCAAAATCAACACTTTCAGCCGATAAAGTTGCTTGGTTGGTTGTATTATTATTTATCATTTCGCCACTCGCAACCGGATTGATTGTAAAAGTCAAACTTGATGGCACGGCCGCGGTCACATTTATCTCTTCGCTGATAGCAATCATTGCTTCCAAAGTATCAATCGTCTCTCCGTCTTGATTTCTTACCTCGACGGTTACGTTATATGTACCGGCTGTCAACGGATTCAATATTTCATTGGCGTTACCGATAATAAATTGCAAATCGCTATTATCTCCGCTAAGATCGCCGACATAAGGGAAAATAATTGAATTCTCTCCATCCGCTTGTACTCTTTGTGGTTGTCCTATCGCCTTGGCTAATTTATCCCATATTGTTTCTCGGTAAGCGATTTGCTCACCCGCCACCGTAATGATTTCATTATTGGTCCATTCTACTCCGCCGCCCACCGCCATCACATCATCTTTGGTCAAACCAGATAAATCAAATTCATCCGACAATATTAATTTTATTGAACCGTTATTTACTGTCTCGTCCAGAGCGGGATTGTAATAAACAGTTACCGTGTTCGGATGATGAGGAATAGAATCTCTCACTTGAGCGGTAATTGATGAAGTTTTTTCTTCGGTTATTGGTTGTCCAATTTCGTAATTCAATTTGAAAGAAACATCTGATTTCATGTTGGCAGCATTTTTGCATCTCATGTATACCTTATGACTACCGGCGCCGGTTAAGTCAAGTAAACATCTCTCGGTATTCTGACAAGTATTATTCATATTGTCGTAGTTGGTATCCAAAGTATCCCATTTGCATTCAGTGGTGCCTTCCGTAGTTTCGTATTCTACCAAAGTTTGACCGTCATCGGTTTGGTCAACGTATACATAATTGTTATCGCCCGCCACTGCAGTTACCGCCTGGATTCTCGGGGTCATGGTTTCGATAATATAATCCAAAGCATAGGAATTGACCGCCATATTGCCCGCATTGTCCATACATTTCATATATACCGTTTTGGCTCCCCGTCCACTGACGTTTAAAGTACATTGACTGGTTGATTCACAGAAGTTTTGCATTTGTTCGTAGGATACATCCAGCGTATTCCATTTACATTCCGTGGCATCAGGAGAAGCGGTGAAAAATACCTCTGTATTACTATCGTCGCTACTATCATAATATGTTGGTGTTTCATCACCGGCTACTGAAGTAATTGTCTGAATTACCGGCGGTGTGCCATCAGCCACTGCATCCAAAGTATAGCTGATGGCGTAGGAAGATAAACCAACATTGCCCGCATTGTCCAGACAACGCATATAGACATTTTTTTCACCCCAGCCGCTCAAGTTGAAATTACATTGTTCGGTCGAGGTGCAAGTATTGGGCATAGTTGCGTATGATTGATCTATACTGCTCCACTTGCAGGCCGCCGTATCACTGCTGGCGTGGTAAAGCATAATAGTTTGTCCATCATCTGTATTATCAAAATATGGAGTGTTGGGGTCACCGGCTATAGTCACGACATCCAAAACTGTAGGTGGGGTATTATCAATGGTATAACGCAGTATGTATGGTGTAATTGCTTTATTACCGGCATTGTCTATACATTTGAAATAAACTTTTTTTGCTCCTTCGCCAGCCAAATTAAAATTACAAGTATTAGTACTTTCGCAAGTATTGCCTAAATTGTCATAACTCAAATTGGCCACATCCCACTTGCAAGTATTAGTATCCGCATCCACTTGGTAGCTGACCACCGTATTTTGGTCATCGGAATTGTCATAATAAACTGCGGCCGTGTCTCCGGCTACCGAATTGATTTTACTAATTCGCGGTGGTGTGCCGTCCGATGAACTATCAATCGTATAACTAAAGATAAATGGTCGATTTTCACTATCATCGCTGCCGGTCTGATTGCCTAAATTGTCTAGACATCGCATGTATATAGTTTTCGTTCCCTGTCCCATCAAATACAACGTGCATTGTTCAGTTGATTCGCAAATATTATCCAATTGATTATAATTTGGTCGATAATCGGGAAGATGTTCCGGATCAGGATTGATACCCCACCGACACGCCGCCGCTCCCGCCAAATCGCTTGTATCGATTGTTACTACTGTATTGCCATCATCGGAAGTATCATAATACGGCGCCGTGGTATCTTCGGCCACACTAATCAAACTAATATCCGGCCCACGATAATCTGTGGTGTAATTGACTGGATAATAATCCGCCATTTCATTTTGCGCATAGTCTTTACATTTAATATAAGCCGTATGACTGCCATAACGATTGGTGATACCGGTAAATTCTCTAACTGTACACAAACCGGTATTGTCACAACTATATTTATAATAAGGATTGCCTAGGTGATACTGGCAAGACTCAACCCCGGAAACATTATCAACCGACACAAAACCAATCGGTGTAACAAAATCCACATTTGGGTCAAAGTATGGTGCGATGTAGTCATTAGCCACCTGAGTAATACTGGAAATATTCGGCGGGGTGGTATCAATATTATAATTTACAACATATGGAGTAATCGCTTTTTTGTTTTGTTGATCCTTGCAGCGTAAATAAACTTTTTTCTGGCCGTCCCCGGTCAAATTCAGACGACAGCGATCAGTGCCTTCGCAAACATTACTCATGCTGTCGTAAGCCAAATTATTTTGACTCCATTTGCATTCCGCTGTGTCTTCCGCCAGTGTTTTAAAAATTACCAAAGTGTCTGCATTGTCAGTATTATCATTGTAATCATTGGCGGTCGTGTCACCGGCTACCGAAGTAATACTGGTAATAATCGGTGGTCGGGTGTCGATCCAATAATTGATTGTTTGACTAGTTGTATTCCCACCCTGATCGCTGCAGGCAATATAATTGGTCTGCGCTTCTTCGCCCATTGTATTAAAAATACATAATCCCAAATTGTCGCAAGTATTGGTCATCAAATTATAATTACTCGTGTTGTGATCCCATTTGCAACTAGCCACTCCCAAAACATTGTCATTGACCTCAAAATCCACCGCCGTATTTCCGTTGTCGGTATAATCAAAATACGGCGCGGTCATGTCATTTTCTACCGCATTGATACTAATAGTCGGACCGTCAATATCGTACGTATACTCATAACTCAGTGATGAATCCATCGAATTTCCCGCCCAATCACGACAGCGAATATATATATCATGTACTCCCTGGTCGGCAATATTTACCGGACAATTGCTGACGGAATTACATTCATTACTCATCGTCTCGTAATTTGTGTCACTCGTATTCCACCGGCAAGTTTGTACCCCGGATAAATTATCCGTCGAAACAAAACTGGCGGTTGATAAATTTTGCCAAGAACCTTGTGCGTAATAATCGTGAGAATTGGTATCATAATACGGAACACTCGTATCCCCGGCCACCGAAGTAAGGCTGGTGATCTGCGGTTGGGTTAAGTCAATTTTGTAGTCAACTTGTTTACTACTGGAAATATTATCTTGATCATCTTTACAGCGGATAAAAATTGTCTTATTGCCTTCCCCGGTCAAATTACTTGTACAGCTAGTAGTTGAAGAACAAACATTATTCATTTCCTCGTAGGTTTTATTTTCGCTATCCCATTTGCATTCCGCCACGTCCTCGGCCGCAGTATTGCTATCTAAAGCCATGACGTTATGGAAATTGATCACCGTTTGTCCATCATCGGTATTGTCGTCGTAATGTTGAGAATTAGTTTGACCATTGACGGAATCAATCACGATATTGGAGGCTGAAGTATCGATGTAATAATTAGCTTGCAGGGCGGGTATCGGTATAGTCTCATCGAATTGACTATTGTAAAAATAAGTATTGTAACTATTCACATTTCCCGCCAAATCAGTACATCTCACAAAAATATCATGCCAACCCTGACCCGACTCGTCGATTTCACAAGTTGAATTATTGATATCACAATCATGCCCCATACTTTCGTAACCAACATTGTTTGTCTCCCATCGACAACCGGCGATACCCAATACATTATCACTGGCAGTATATTTTATTATCGTTTGCGAATTGTCGGTGTAGTCAAAATAGGGAGCTGTTAAATCATTTTCTATACTAACAATTGAGTTGACTGTTGGCGGTATAGAATCAATTGTCAGATCAACTGGATAGGAAGTTGAAGTGCGGTTGCCGGCTACATCGCGGCAGCGTAGATAAATAGTGTGATTGCCCTCACCCCAGAAAGAATTATGGTTATAATCACTGCCCACTGCGCAATGACTACCCGAACAATTGCGATAATAAGCCGGTTCACCACCGGAATACATGTTGTCATAACTAGTGTCATAAGTTGACCAACGACAATCCGCTACTCCGGAAAAATTGTCTGACGAATTGAAATCAATAGTCGTATCAGTATTATTGCTGCGATCGTAATATGGAATTGTTGTGTCACCCGCGACACTCACAATATTATTTATCGTTGGTTCAGTTTGGTCGATACCAAAAGTAACCGTTTGCGAACTACTCATCGCGTTACCAATATTATCAACACAACGAATATAACCAGTATGATTACTTTCGCCACTATATGTTGAAAAATTACATTGAGTGTTACTTTCGCAATTATGGGTCATGGTCACATAACTTTGGTCACTTTCATCCCAACGACAATTTTGCACCCCGGCCAAATTATCATTACTACTAATATTGACCACAGTATTATTGTCGTCAGAAGTATCATAATACGGGGCGACCGTGTCACCGGCCACACTCACCAAACTAACCGTCGGCGGCAATGAGTCAATAGTATAAGCCAACAACCGTGAACTACGTTGTCGATTACCCGCTCCATCAATACAACGCATATATATTGTCTTGGTGTTATTGCCGGTCAGATTTAAATTGCAATTGCTAGTGCTGGTACAAACATTGGGCAAATCATTGTAAACACCATCTATTGTTCCCCAACGACAGGTTGTCGCGTCGGTCGTAGCTGTGTAATCAACCACAGTTTGCCCGTCATCTGTTTGATCAAAATATGGACTAGTATTATCGCCGGCCACCGAATTGATTGCGGTAATTTGTGGTGGCCGCCCGTCGCCATCCGGATCCACTCGATAGTCCAAACGGTAAGAAGTTGGCGATTGATTATTGGCCGCATCGGTACAACGCATGTAAACCGATTTGTCACCAACTGTATTCAAAGTTAGTGTGCAATTGCTAGTGCTTGCACAAGTATTTTCCATATCATCATAGCTCTCGTCAGTATCACTCCACCGGCAAGTTGTCGGTGAATCACTAGTAGTGTATTCAATGTATGTATTGCTATCATCCGTCTCATCGACATATGGCAAATCATAATCCTCAACTACATAATTGACTCCTGTAACCATTGGATAATTATTATCCTGAGTGGAAGAAACTTCGCCACTCCAAGCATTGTCCGGTGGCAAATTATTTAAACCATCTCTTGCTCGGACCGAATAATAGTAAGTGCGATTGTGAACCAAGTCAGTAAAAGTATATTCCGGTTGTTCCAGCCAAGCTGTAACTGATTGCGTCCAATTACTACCGTCATGATATTTTATTCTAAATTGATAAGTCACCAAGCCGACTCCCGGCATAACATCGGTAACAGTAGTCGCACTAACAGTATTACTCAAACCGGAAGTATAGGCCGGCTCCGGATTCATGGCTGGTAAAGCCGGCGCAACCAAATCTTGGGTATAAGTATTTACTTCTTCCTCATCAAAACAATTATTGGCCCAGTCACAACTAATTGCTTTCAAAGTAGTTGTTTGGCTAAAACTACGATTGGACCACAAGGTCGATTGCCAGGTTGGTGTCGAATTATCAATCGTGTAACGCACCTCGTCTCCACCGGTTCCCGGAGTACAAGTCACGCCCACACTGCTGGCAAAATAACCGTTGGTTATTCCCGTGGCCGTGCAAGTTGGTTTGGTCGTCGGCGGCGCGGTATCGATAAAATATTTCAAATCATAAGAAACAGCGTCGGCATTACCGGCTTTGTCGGCGCAACGCAAATAAACATTATGTTCGCCTTCGCCGGTCAAATTTAAAATACACCGATTGACACTATTGCAAGTATTGGGCATAGCGCCGTAGGTTTGGTCTTCTTCGCTCCATTTACAATCGGAGACATCCGGATCGGCCGCATATAAAACGTCGGTGTAGGCATCGTCTGTATTGTCTCCCCATTCATTGGGAGTCGTGTCACCGGCCACTGAATTGATGGCTGTCAAAGTAGCTGCCAAATTATCTTGGATAGAGGATGTTGGACTACTCCAAGCGCTTGTATTACCCAAAACATCTCTCGCTCGCACAAAATAATAATAAGTATTGTCAGCCAAATACCCAAAGATCATTTCCGGCGTCGTGGTCCAATTGCTCATAACCGTCATTCCGCTGTTGGCATTGCCGGTCAGATTCCAACCAAATTGATATTCCACCGTCCCGCCAATTCCCCCGTCGGTTACCGTTTCCGATCGAACCGTATTGGAAGTTCCTCGGGTGTATGTTGGTTCAGTAACCATCAGTGGAGTAGGAGGTGGGGTGCTATCTTTGGTGTAGTCATATTGACTAGCTTCCAATAAACAATTATTGGCTTCATCACAACTTATCAACTGCAAATTGGTAGTTGTTGTCAGAGCGTGATCAGCCCAAACATCCGCGGTCGGATCAACCAAATCATTGGGGTTGGCCGAATAACGGATTACACTTCCACCTTCTCCCGGCAAACAATTAACCATTAATGAATCGCCAAATATTTGTGATTCCGGCGTGCAAGTTGGAGCGGCAGTTGGAGCGATCGAATCAATTGTATAATTTACTTCAAAAGCATTAACCGTCGATTGATTTTGATCATCGATACAACGTAAATATACTGTCTTGGCTCCTTGGCCGGTTAAATTGGCCGTGCATTCTTCCGTGCTACTACAATTATTAATCATCTGATTGTATTCTTTATCACTCGTATCCCAGCGACAAGCCGTCGCGTCATTGGAAGTACCGAAAATAATCGTCGTATCACCATTGTCTGTCAAATCATAATACGGCGCTTCGGAATCATCTTCCACGTAAGTAATGCTGTTTATAGTCGGAATAATATCAATATCATACATCATCAAAGTCGAGCTACTCATTTTGTTCCCCGCCGTATCTTGGCAACGTAAGTAGATCATTTTGGTTGATGGTCCGGTGAGATTAAAAGTACAACTACTTGTGCTGCTACAGTTGTGAATCATTAGATCATAAGCCACATCTACCGTTGCCCATTTGCAGTTAGCCGTATCGGCGCTAGAGATAAAATTGGCTACCGTTACTCCGTCGTCGGTGCTATCAAGATAAGGTGAAGTGCTATCACCCCCGATATCTGTGATCGACAAAATAGCCGGCGGCACATTATCTTGAGTAGAAGACGTGCTCGTGCTCCACGAGCTCATGTTGTCCAAAGCATCTTTACTGCGGACAAAATAATAATATTTTACTTCGTGCGCCAAACTGGTAAAAGTATATGAATTACTTGTCAGCCAATCAGAGTTACTGCAATTTTCTGTTGTGTCACTGGTGTTAAAACAAAATTGATAATTGACGCCGCCGACGCCGCTATCAGTAACTGTATTACTTGTCACTGTATTGGTTGTTCCCGGTGACAACTGTGGTTCGACTACCATCGCCGGCGTCGGCGGCGGAGTAGTATCCTTGTTGTAAGTGTATGTTGAATATTCGCCAAAACAATTGTTGGCGTCATCGCAAGAAATTAATTTAAATGTTGTTGTCGCCCCGATTGTTTGGTCCGCTTCCCAAATCGTCGAAGCATCGCTTGGAGTATTACCGTTGTTGGTATAACGAATTATTGTTCCGCCAAAACCGGTTGTGCAACTGGCCGCCAATTGATTACTAAAATAAGTATTATTTTCCGGTGTGCAAGTTGGCGCGGTAGTCGGCGCCACCGTATCAATTGCATAATTTACCACATAGGAACTTGGCATGGCATTACCGGCAATATCACTACAACGGATATATACATTCTTAATTCCTTCACCAACTAAATCAAGTGTACAAGAAGAAGTGGTTGAACATAAGTTAGCCATTTCTTCATAAGTTATATCACTGATATCCCAAAAACAGTCGGCAATATCAGCTGATCCGGAGAAATTAACTACAGTATCACCGTCATCAGTTTTGTCGGCAAATGGGGCAATACTATCTCCAGCAACAGAATTAACACCGGTAATAGCGGGTGGTACGTTGTCCTGAATAGAATTAACCGATGTGCTCCAAACGGAAATATTATTCAAGCTATCACGGCTGCGCACAAAATAATAATATTTGGTGTTGTCGATCAAATTTTCATAGGTGGCACTCGGTATTTCTTCCCAGCCAGAAGAAACACAACTATCGGTTGGCCTATCTGAAGTGTTGTATATTTCAATTTCTCGAATTCCAACCCATGAACTAGCCCAATTGTTGCAATATATCCTAACATAACGATAGGACTGCATTGAAAAATTATGCGTTGACCAAGTTGGACCATAGGTATTGGCTGTCGCATTAGATATTATTGTAGTAAAATTACTGCCATCGTTGGAACCCTGAATGTGATAATATACTGTGCCGGTTGGCGAACCTTGTGGCAAGAGTTTCAATTGATTGAAATTTTGTTCACTGCCCAAATCTATTCTGATCCAAGCCGGCGGATAACCACCTGATCCCCAAAAATCATTTATATTATTATTGACTGCCAAGGATGGATATTGTGAGCCATAAGAGGAAGCGGTAGCTGTTTTGTTTAAGGCTATATTTATATTCATTGAGCGAGAGGTATCTGCACAAAATTCATATTGTACACCCCCTACCCCATCATCGCTAACAATATTCGAACTTACAGTATTATTTAGTCCGGCAGTGTATTGCGGTTCGTTATTCATGGTCGGTGCTACAGGTGGAATATTATCTTGGTAATAATTATATTGACTGTAAGTATCAAGGCAATTACCGGCAAAATCACACGAAATAAATTTAAAATTGCTGGTAGTGGGAATATTAGTATCAAACCATTGATCAGATAAAATCGTAGGACTGGAATCATCGCTGGTATATTTGATCAAATCGCCACCGGTACCGGTCGTACAAACAACAGATAGATTGTCTTTGAAGTAGGTACTATCAATTGGAGTACAAGTGGGTGCAGTAGTTGGAGCAATCGTATCAATTGTATAACTAATTGCTTGCGAATTACTCATCTCATTACCGGCGATATCGGCGCATTGTAGATATACTTGATGACTACCTTCGCCGGTTAAATTGACATCACAATTTGTTGGGCTACTGCAAGTATTGCTCATGGCCGAGTATGACAAATCAGTTTCGTCCCATTTACAACCGGCAGTATCATTGGCGGAAGTAAAAATAATATTGGTTGATCCATCATCATTATTGTCAAAATATGGTGAAGCAGTATATCCATTGACAGAAGTAATAGAATTAATAGTTGGATTGACACTGTCTTTTTCGATAGTAAAGGATGAGGTGGCACTATTATAAGTACCATCGGAAACACGAGCATAAATAGTAACCTCACCGTCAGAGTTTGGAAAATTATTCCAACCGGACACATCGGTGTTGCCGGCAATATCAACATTTGACAGTGGACTTTGACTAGAAGCGATATTGTACCAATTGGATTGATCAAATGACCCCTGACAGGTGATCGTTAAATCCGGTTCGCTGGCAGTCACCCCATGACAGGTAACCGGGAAATTATTTTTATTCAAATTATTTAAATAAGCCGCCGATGAGGACGCACTATTCAAAGTCGAAGATTGTTGAGGTGAATAATCCAAACTAATATCGTTGAAAGACGGGGTAAGCAAAGTGTCATTGGAAGTCAAAATAGCGCGATATTGTAAATATTGATTACTGGTAGAAGCAATGGCACTTCCAGTCGGATCTGTTAAATAATTACTAATCGCTTTTAAATCATCAAGCCAAATATTACGTCCACTACTACCGTTGGTCAGACGTAGAGAAATTTGGTTTATAGCATCTTTGTCTTCATTAGCAATTTGACTAATATCTATGTATTCTGTCTGCCATTTGAAAACGTCGGCCTTGACTGTAAAACCACTACTTGGGAATGTACTGCCACTATCCCAACCACTAACTGTCACGGAGCCACTACTTGAATCAACTCCATTGACAGTACCTTGAGCGATATATTCAGTGCCGTCATAGTTTTCTCTGACAATAATCTTGTCACCGGTAAATAAATTCTCGGCTTTGTAGCTTAGACCTTTGGTGGTAGCGTCAATGGTAAATGATTTGTCATCGCTATCGATAATTAAGTTGTTGCTATCCAATGAAGCGGCAAAATCAAACGTCACATTGTGTGAACGCTTACCCACTTCGTAGGCTTGATGAATTTCTTCTGGTGTACGAGCGATGTTGTCAATACGGACTTCGTCGATAATACCATTAAAATATTTATAATCCACAGACTGTGAAAAACGACCGATATTTGTATTGATACTTGGTTTTTCAGCAATAGATGATATGGTATTCGTATTTAATACTTGTAAAACACCATCTACATATATATACATATCGGTATTGTTTGTATCCAGAACACAAGCGACATGTTTCCATGTGCCAGTACCGTATGTTTGAGTAGTTGTAATTGATGTGTAAGTTGTGTCATTTCCAGATTGACTGATAGCACATTGAAATGTGCCAGATGCATTCCATCTCAAAAACCATGCCCAGTCTGTGCTTGCATTTCTTTTTCCAACAATTACCCCATCTTGAGCTGTATTTAATTTTGCCCAAGCTTGAATCGTGATATTATTTGTAGGATTTAGATTTGTGCCAACATCAATGTAGTTACTACTGCCATTAAAACTTCTGCCCTTGCCAATTTTTCCATCAGCCAAAGCGGTACCCGTTGGCGTGCCATTATTCCCAGAATCTGAACTATCTTTGATATACGCTCCACTTCCGGTTACTTCTTCCAAATGCCACAAACCAATAGTGTTGCTATCCGACTCGCCATTAGTAAAAGCCGATTCACCGATAGTGGTTTGTAAATAAGTTCCTGGCTGATCGGCAGCGATGTTGAATGATATCTTGTTGTTATTTGATAAATCTTGGTTAGAGGCTAAACTGCGGGTGAGGCGGTGATCGTGACCCATTCGGTATGCTTCGGCGATTTCCTCGGGAGTGCGGGCGATATTGGAAACACGAACTTCGTCGATTTTACCGGAAAAACTACCATTGGCTGCTCTGGAACCAATACGACAATCGCTACCGGTATTGGTCCAACTTCCGTGATAGGCAACATTGGTTGTATTGGCAATTCCATTAATATATATAACACCACTACCTGCACTACTTCCGCCATTGTATGTTACCACGATATGGTTCCATGTATTCAGTGTTATTGTGTTGGTTGAGTTCCAGACATTGTGGTATAAATTGCCATCGTCAGTTTGAGAAAATACTACTTTACCGGCACTATTGGTCATTAAAAAGTAGTTGTTGTCTCTGTTGATGATGTAGTTGGCGTCGGTATTGGTGACTGGATAAATCCAAGCTTCAATAGTAATTTTGCTACTAGCCCCACTAACACCTAATTTATTACCTAAATCAATATAATCACTTAAAGTTCCATTAAAACTTCTCGCCTTGCCACTCACACCATCAACTACGCTGGTGCCGGTTGGCGTGCCGTTATTATTATTTCCCGAACTATCTTTGATATATGCTCCGCTACCACCAGTTTCGTCTAAGTGCCAGAGAGCGACAGTGTTGGCATCGGATTGCAAAATACCGGTTTGTAATTTGGTTGAAGTGTTACCATTTAGTCTCACTACTGAGTCGTCAGACTTAGATTTGGGCATATATGTAGATGCCGGATTCCATGACCAATTACTGCTGTCATTCTCATTGTTTACCAAAGTTGTTTCTGTCCCACTTCCGGCTGGTCGCCATTCTTCCCATGATCCATCATTGGGATCGGCAGTGGCGCCGCTTCGAGTTTGAAATTCGATGTTGCCGGCTTGGTAGTTGGACTGGATTTCGTCGGCGGTGAGGGCACGGGAATAAAATTTGATTAAGTCTAATTTTCCATTTATATATTCATAACCGTCAGATCTACGACCAATATTGATAGGTTGCCCGGTATTAGGAGTACCTGATATTTGACCTGAGATTTTTAATGAGCCATTAATAAATATTTTAGTATTAGTACTTGATTTAATAAAAACAAAATTATTCCAACCGGAAGAAAATGAACCAGCCGGTAGTACCGTTGATTGCCAGCCTGAATTTGTCATTATGTCAAATGTACCGGAGCCATCCGTACTTAATCTATTTATATAATTCCAAGTGCCATTTCCAAATTTAGAAATGACAGTTCCTCCTGATGATATATTGAACCAGTAATCAATTGTTATGTCATTAGTGGCGTCTAATACACTTGGCAATGTAAGATAATCGTTACTTCCATCAAACATTAAAGCTCCATTACCCCATTTCTTGTTATTCGCCGTCCAACCGGAATTGACACCTGCGTCTTGACCGATTGTAGTCATATTGGTAAGAGTTCCATTACAAGCACTACCGCAAGAACCGGCATTGTTGGTCGCCGTAGTTCCAGATGATTCATTGAAATTCCACTGGGCTACTAAACCGGTAGCATCTTTGGGAGTTTCGCCACTACCGGTTTGGACTCCCAGTTCACTCCAGGTTAGACTATTTAATTGCGGGCTGTTTATCAAATCCAAAACTTTGGAGGTGTAGGTACCGTAAGGACGCTTTTGGGCTAATGATTTTATTTCTTCAGAAGTCAGGGCACGATTAAATATTTGAACTTCATCAATGTTCCCTCGAAAAAATCTACCTGATTTATATGGCGTTCTACCAATCGTAAAATTTGTACTATTGCTTGCAGGTATGTTTTTTGTAAAAAATCCTTTAGGTTGACCATCAACATAAAATTGCATCATAGTATTATTTAAGTTAGCTACTACTAGATGCCATTTTTCATCGGCCAGGTTATATCCTGAATCATCAGACCAAGATCCAGTACTACTATCTGCTGTATAGATTGATAGGGAGCCATTACTATTTAGGGCAAACTCGTACCCTTGCCATGGGCTTGTACCATTTGTTTTACCCATAATATCCCAATAATCAGTTACGGGTTTTGAATTTGTTTTAATCCAAGCCGCTAGAGTCAAATTACCTTGAATATTTAGATTAGAAGAACTAACAATATTTATATAATCGCTACTACCGTTAAAATTTCTAGATTTACCCATTACTCCATCAGCTATACTTGTGCCAGTGGCAGTCCCATTATTGCCATTGCCGCTACTATCGGCTACGGTGTTTCCGCTAGTTTCATTCATTTTCCAATGTCCGACTAAATATGGATCATTAGCCGACTCCATATTTTTCAATTGTATCTTTGGATCACTAGTCAGTTCACATCGATTCAAACCTTCATTGATTGCTAGAATTGTTTCATTGTCTTCATCAATTGTTGGCGGACGTTTAACGGTTACTGAGGAAAATGTCGGTGATATGTTGGTGTCGGTGGTAGAAGAAATAACTCGGTATTGGATATATCGATTGGGGTCGGAATTGAGCAAGCTGCCGGTGGGATCAGTGAGATAATTACCAGCAGTTTTGAAATCATCCAACCAAATATTTCTACCTTCACTACCGTCGGTCAAACGAACAGTAATTCTATTCGCTGCATCGATCTGGTCATCCATAATTCCGGTCAAGTCCCAGTATTCCCGTTGCCATTTGAAGACATCGGCATTTGCTGAATAGCCAACACTCGGAAAAGTGGAGCTACTATCCCATGAGGAAACCGTGATGGCTCCGGTTGTAATATTTACTGAATCAATCAAACCTTGCGCGATATATTCAGTGCCATCATAGTTTTCACGAATAATTACCTTATCTCCAACGAATAAATTTGATCCTTTTTGACTCAAACCTTTTTTGGTAGCATCTATGGTAAATGATTGATCACTATTATTGGAAATTAAATTGTTACTATCCAAAGAGGCAGCGAAATCAATGGTGACGGAATGAGTGCGTTTGCTAATTTCGTATGCTTGACGAATCTCCTGTGAAGTGCGAGCGATGTTGTCTATACGGACTTCATCGATAACTGCATTGGTATACCAACTGGAATCCAAATCACCAATATACAGATTAGCAGTATTAGCAACAAAATTTGCTTTGCTGGCTGAATTATCCAAGACGCCATTGATATATAATTTATCATAACCACCACTTCTGACGCCGACTATATGATACCAAACACCTGCCGCAAGAGTGGAGTTTGATTGAATTTCATCAACACTATGGCTACCAAATCCTACTTTGCCGGTTGAGTAAACATACAAGACATAGCTATTACTGCCTTTATTGACAATATGTTGATTTCTCAACGTATTAAGTTTGACCCACGCGGAAACTGTTCCTTCGGTAGTCAAATCCAATGAAGAAGAATCGGGGACAGTAATGTAATGGGTTACAGCATTGTTGAAACTTCTACCTTTACCGGTTTTTCCATCAACAAATGTCGTACCGGTTGGTGTGCCATTGTTATTATAATTACTGCTATCTTTCAAATATGCTCCACTTCCCGTTGCTTCTTCCAAATGCCATAAACCAACTGTATTAGCGTCCGGTTCATTGTTCGCAAAAGCCGATTCACCGATGGTGGTTTCCAGGAAATTACCCGTCCGATCAGAGGCGACATAAAATGGCAATTTTGTTTTGTTTGATAAATCCTGAGTGGAATCAAAGGAGCGGGTTAACCGATGATCGCGACCAGCGCGGTAAGCCTCGGAGATTTCTTCGGCGGAACGAGCGATGTTGTCAAATTTTGCTTCGTCAATCAATCCCTGGAAATATCTAGTATTATCAAGGCGTCCGAGAATCGCCGGAGCATCATTTATGTTAGGAGTGGCGTCAGTTCCTTCAATTGCACCAGCGACTAATACTCCGTTGACATATATTTTTGAGGTAGAAGAAATAACACCAGGTGTTTTTGTCCCACAAATGTAATACCAAGATTTAACATTTAGAGCGTTAGTGGAACGATAACGATTATTAAAAAAATCAATAGCCGGACGACCTTCTTTTATCGTAAATGACAATCCTTGGTTTGTTATTCCTGTACTATCATTGCCCATGAATGATGGCCAGTTTGACGACCAATTGTTTCCAGTCCACTTTATCCATGCACACATTGTGAATTCAGCATTGCCATAGATATTTAGATTGTTGTTTGAGATAAAATAATCACTTGTCCCATTAAAACTTCTCGCCTTTCCACTAATACCATCCACCACACTTGTTCCGGTCAGTGTTCCATCATTGCCATTTCCCGAACTGTCTTTGATATATGCTCCAGTTCCGCCGGTTTCATCAAGATGCCAGAGAGCAACGGTGTTGGCGTCGGGTTGAGCAGAACATTGTGATATTTTCATTGCTGAAGTTCCTTCGTTTTTAACAACCGTGTCATTGTTAGTTGTTATCCACGAATCATTGTTATAAGCCGAAGTAGGTGGAGTGAAATTAGCAGTCCATCTGGCAACGCCCTTGCTGATTCTAATTTCGTCCAAGTAACCGGTAACCGGTTCATTGTAAGGTACCGGCAAACCAATTCTTAATGGATGTGAACCAGCTCCCCAGTTAAAATTATTGGTAACACTAAATGTTTCTTGTCCATTTACATACATCTTGCTGGCGCCATTATTTGTTACCACTGCAATATGGTACCAATTATTTATCGGATATGTACCAGTAGTTACACCGGCTCCACTATTACTACCAAACCCTTCTAGAACAAAATTTCCCCAATAACTAATTTCCCAACCATCACCACTGCTACCCCGAGTAGATAGAAATTTGGCAGTAGAAGTACTAGTTGGATAAACCCAGAAATCAACCGTCCATTTGGTTCCCAGATCCAAATCACTATTGTAAGCCATTTGCAGATAATCGCCATTTCCATCAAAGTACATACTACTACCACCAAATTTACTTTGATCAGTTTTTGTCTTTACATCTCCGGCTGTAGTTAATGGGTATTTATTGTATGAATTATCAAAAATTTTGGTCGAATTATTATCACCATCGCCATGTATCAATAATTTGGTATTGGTATCTCGATTGGCTTCATTATTGTTATCAACATTATCTAAGGTTGTTTCCGTCCCGTTGCCACTTGGTTTCCATTCGTCCCAACTGCCATCATCCGGATTGGTAGTCTCACCACTTCTGGTTTGAATTTCAATATTGCCGGCTTGATAGTTGGACAAAATTTCGTCACCGCCAAGAGCGCGGGAATAAATTCTTGTCGAATCAAGTATTGCCGGCCAATATGTTGATACTGATGAAATATTTGATGTTCCGATTATTGATAAAGGATCAGTATTGGTCGATGGTGTTCCCACTCCGGTCGTTGTATTTTCCAATGCTCCGTCAAAAAACAATTTCAATGTACCCGAATCATTACTCTCATATACGCCTACTATGTGATGCCATTGGCCGACATCCAATACGGATTGCGAAGTCGAGCTTTTCCAGGCTGAACCGTTGTACATATTTGAATATACCTTTCCCGATGTTGGATCGTAAAATAATCCAAATGTGTTGTATGTACCTTTTCTGACAATAAATTTCCATATACTACCATCACTATTGGTTGTAGTTGGTCCTGTCCGTTTGATCCAAGCCTCCACCGTCCAGCTATTGGTCAAATTGAAATTGGAATTGTGACCGATAGAAATAAAATCATTACTGCCATCAAACATCAACCCTCCATCTCCCCACCGCTTATTTGTGGCTGTCCAACCGGAATTGGGCGCGACATCTTGACCGGTTGTAGTCATGTTGGTCAAAGTGGCGTTGCAAACTCCCTCGCAACTGCCAGCATTATTGTAAGCAGTCGTGCCACTGGTTTCATTGAAATTCCATTGGGCAACCAAACCATCGGTAGAGTAGGGAGTTTCACCATCACCAGTTTGCACGCCCTGTTCATCCCAGTAAATTTTGTCATATTTGGAAAAGTCCGCGCCGAGGTCGAGGACGGAAGAGTCGTAAATTCCATAAGGACGATTTTGAGCATCGGCCTTGATTTCTTCTGGGGTTAAAGCGCGATTGTAAATTATTGTGTCGTCAAATATTCCATCGGCTGCCCAACGATAAGTTGAATCGCCGGGAATGTGTATTCCTATTCTCCAGGGAACTGTGCCATATTCTCTCGCAACTGTATTGGGTGTAAAAGTGGTCATTCCTTCTAAATTGCCATTGACAAATAGTTGGATAGTCCCTTCTGTACGATTTACAGAACCGACAATGTGGTAGTATTTTCCGGGAGCGAAAGTACTTGTGGATGATACTTGTTTCATGACGTCGCCGGTAAGATAGTGAGTCATGCTAAACTTTTGACTGTTGAAATAGTATAATCCCATACCCCATCCGTTCTTACCTATGAGTTGATAGGAGTTATTGTACCCACTGGTTGGTGGCACGCTATTTGGCTTGAACCAGGTTTCTAATGTGTAATTATTTTCTTGCACATTTTGCAAAGTGGCGGAATCGGAAATTTGAATGTATTGATCACTACTATTTGTTGTTTGTCTGCCTTTACCAAATTTTCCATCCACGATAGTTGCACCGGTAGCTGTGCCATTATTATTGTTCCCGGAATAATCCACAACACTGCTTCCGCTTTCTTCGTCCATGTGCCAAAGACCAACCACGCTGGGATCTTTCGCAGCTGGCATTTGAGCAATTGATAAAACATTATCATTCAAATTCATCCGGTTAATCGCCCGACCGTTACTAAAATCAGTATTGGTATTGTGAACGATAGTCGGATCAATAATTATCGGATATTGTCGCGCGCTATCAATCATCCAGGCGTAATCCACTTGGACCTTGACCATCAATATTTGCTTATTGTCGGTTGGACTGATTTGCAATTCGACCTGACTAGTCAAATTGTGGTTGGAATCATAAACCAAAATCGGTAAAAAGTGCGCTAGATAATTACCTTGCTGGTCAACAAAATAATAAGTATTGTCCGGCAAGTTAAATGGGTTACTATCCTTGGTCGAAAAATATTCTATTCCCTCGTCCAACTTCAATTGATAATAAAAAGTATTGGTCGCTTGGCCATTAGTTCCTTTGACAATCAAATTTTCTTTCACGCCATAGTCCGGCCAAATAGTATATTCGCTATCCACATCGTCTATCGCGTCGATGTTTTTCAATTGGTCATCGTCAGTTTTAAACAGTCCATTGATCTCATTTCCGTCGACTAAACTCCCAATCTTATTCAATAAAGAATTGCGTTGTTCTTCCAAATCACTGGCAATATTTTCCGATTTAGTCATTGGTTGATCAGTCGGACTATTGGTGATTTCCTCTCCGTCCAACAAAGTCAAAGTCAAAGTTTTGTAATTATCCGTCTGGATTTTTTCCCACCAAGATTCGCCTGGCTCCGGATTTTTCACTTGGAGAGTTATTGTATCCGGCGTATCGGTTAGTTTATCACCAATAGTGGCGATAAACTCATCTTCTTGGTATTGATAATTGGCAAAACTACCCAGATCAGCCGTCGCCCAACTACTATCATCATTTGCTCCCACTGTTGAAATCAAACTAAAACCATAGCAGCCGGCCAAAACCGCATAAACCAATACCTGACTCAACCATCTTTCTTTTTTTGTTTTTATTTTTTTCAACATTTTTTACTTTTGTAATTAATATGTTGGGGTGATGATATACGAAATATTATTACTATAAAAACCTATTCCTTGCTGACTAGTAATTTGCAGGCGGTAACCAACTCGAGTGATTTGATTGTAAACCGTGTGATTTTCGTAAATTACTTCCTGTGGAGTAGTGGTAAATCCGGACCATTTTCCGTCAGTAAAGCGATTGATCGGCGTACTCAATAAACTATTATCCGCTGTTGTATAACCAAAATAAGCATTTGTGCCGTTAGCCGGTGGAGTTTGCCAAGTTAGCGGGTTGGCGTTGGTGCCGATAAAATCTGGAATAGAATTAGTTGTCGCCGCCAGAGAATGGTCGTATTCAACCGACACTCGATAACCACTGTTCGCATTTGTCGAAATTACGATATCATGCGCCGCGATTTTATCAGCCTCTCCCGCAAATATTCCGAAATCAACCGCCTGACCATTACTCGTTGCAATATTGGTTGTGACACCATTAATTATTTCTCCGCTACCCACTGGATTAATTGCCACTTCCAAGAAAGAAGGAACAGTAGCGGTCACCACGACAATGTGATTCAAATGGACCAAACCATCGCCCTCTTCCAGCGGTGTTCCAGTTCCGTCAGTATTATCGTAAATATTATAAGAGACAAAATATGATCCCACACTATCCGGATTAACAGTTTGTAAATCTGCCAAAGTCATTGATAGTTGACCGTCATCATTGGATAAACTACCGGTGAATGGGAAAACGATAGCATTATTGTCCGGATAAATTACTTCGTTGTCAGTCCAAATTACATCGCCACCCGCCCCAAAAACATCCTCATTGGTCATGGTCGACAAATCATATTCCGGCGCCAAGCGTAATCGCACACTACCATTGGTAACCGGTGTAGTTATTTCCGGAGTGAAAGTAATCAAAAAGTTTGTGGTCTTGCTAGGATCGGATGAACTTTCCCAAGCCGTCACGCCACCGCCGGTAATATTTTCATCCACTTCAAAATCCAGCTCATAACCATTGGTTGATTTGTTTCCCGCTTCATCGATACATCTGAAGAAAACATTTTTTTCGCCATCGCCGTCATGAGTAATGGTACAGCTACTAGTACTGCTGCAGGTCTTTGTTAATTCGTCGTATGATAAATTGGCAAAATCCCAGCGGCAAGCTACTGTATCGGCGGAAGCCGTGTAGATAACTTGTGTTTGTCCGACCGGAGCAATAGTGTCAATATATGGTGCCAAATAATCATTGGCTACCGAAGTAATCGATAAAACGCTTGGCGCCACCGAATCAATCGTATAATCAATTTGTTGGGAAGTTATCATTTTGTTACCGGTATCATCTTGGCAACGAATATAAACCGTTTTATCTCCTTGACCGGACAGATTGACCGAACAGTCGCCGACAGCCGAACAAGTATTACTCATACTATCAAATGATTCGTCTGCTGCGCTCCATTTACATTCTGTCGTATCCGCCGAAGCGGTAAAAAGTATTTGGGTATTTCCGTCATCACTGGCATCAAAATATGGCGTGGTCGTATCGCCGGCGACGGAAGTGATAGAAGTAATTTCCGGCGGGGTAGTATCAATCGAGTAGTTAAAATTATATGAACTAGTCGAACTCAAACCGGCCGCGTCAACGCAACGCATAAAAATATTTTTTTCACCTTCACCCGTCAAATCCAAACTACAATTGCTAGTGCTTTCACAAGTATTAATCATCGTTTCGTATGCCGAATCCGTCTCACCCCACCGACAAGCCACTGCATCCGGTGACGCAGAGTAGACGACCGCCGTATCACCGTCATCAGTATTGTCTTTATACGGTGCCACTGCGTCTCCTGCCACCGAAGTAATCGATAATACGTTTGGCGGAGTAATATCAATTGTATAATTCAAAACATATGAACTGTCAGCCGCATTATCAATATTATCTTTACAACGCATATACACGGTCTTCTCCCCCTCACCAGATAAGTCAAAATCACAACTGCTGTTACTAGCACAAATATTTGGCATAGTATCAAAAGTTTGATCGCTTTCGCTCCACCGACATTCGGCCACTTCATTCAAATTGTCCGAGCTAACAAACAATAGGGAAGTATTGCTGTCATCAGTTATGTCAAAATATGGAGCAGTCGTATCGCCAGCCACCGAAGTAATAGCGTCAATCGTTGGGGCAGTTTTATCATATTTTTCGATAAATTGTTGTTCATCTCCCCAAGTATTGGCCCCATTCATCGGTTTGACATGTTTCACCAAAGTGCCTTCAGTGAGAGTTTGATCATCGAGATATGGATTCATGGTTAATCTTTTTTTGTATTCATTATTTATTTCCGTCGCGGTCAAGGCTCGATTTTTATATATTTTTACATCATCAATATCTCCTGAAAAGTATTCTCCAAAAGAATCATGTCTAGCTCCAATAGATAAATTGTCATGGTAAAAAACATCATTAGTTGGATCGTTCCATTCATCAGTATTAACATTATTTACGTAAAATCGAATTTTGTTATTAACCTTATCTCTTACTAAAACAACATGATTCCAGTCATTGATTATTAAAGATGAGCCATTGGTTGTTTCGATTTGACTTGCTCCGTCGCCAAATCCACCATGGACATTATTAATTAATTTATTGAAAGCAATGTAATAACCATAAAAATTGGTCAAAGAGCCATCGTTCTTCCAAATCAATCTTTGGTAATTTCCACCATTTCCATCCGGTTTTACCCAGAAAGAAATCGAAAAACTATCACTATTTGGATCTAGTAAACTATTATCAGTAACTATAATCCTATCTGATGCCCCATTGAAATTTCTGGCATTACCCAATTGTCCCGTAGACAAAGTAGTTCCATCCAATGCCCCGTTATTGTTATTACCACTATGATCAAAGGCTGTCGTGGTGTTATCATTTTCAAAACTCCACCAACCTACCAACCCCGTGTTATCAAAGGCATTGGCCGTGCTATCATTTTCCAAATAATAAAAATAATCATCAGATGTCGAATTTGGATCAGTCCATACAAAAGAAATTTGATCATCGGAACCAGCTTGGATGTAATTAAACCACTGATCGGAGGTCAAACTGGTGCGATCAGAAGATGAAGGTCCGGCATCCAAGGACAAAATGTTTGGAGTAGAACTATCCAATTTATACACTCCGCTCCAACTACCTTGATTATTTACATTATCTTCGTTGCATAAATACAAAACATGCGAACCGGAAGAAATAATGTTGATTGTATCGCTGTTATCAAAACTTGTTCCGCTGACGCGACAAGTTGCTTCGTCGCTATCCCAAGAATATTTCGAATAATCTAATCCAGAATAAGTATCAGCCGTATTCAAAGTAATAGTCGGATTACTGCCATACCATTGATCGGAAGAATTATCGGCCGAAATAGTCGGATTGGTTTTATCGTATTTCACAATAAATATTCTTTCCGTACCCCAACTATTTACTCCATTTTTCGCTCGCACATGCAGATAACTTACATTTTCACTAATATCGATATCGTCCAAATAATTGTTTGTCGTGGTTGTTACTCCTTCTTCGCTTCCGTCGGTAATGAAATTTGTCGCCGTAGTATTCAAAACATAATAAAAAGTGTCATCCGATGGAGAACTTGGATCAGTCCAACTAAAAGATATTTGGTCATCAGATCCAGTCTGGGAATAATTGAACCATTGATCGGAAGTTAATGAATTTCGGTCGGATGAACTTGGTCCGGCATCAACCGCCACAATATCTGGATCAATATCGATGTAGTAAGTCAGATGATAATTTGGTTGTGAATAATTGGTAGCGGTATCAAGACAACCAAAATAAACATCTTTCTGACCCTTGCCGGATAAATTCAAAGTACAATTTGTTGTTGAAGTACAAGTATTCGTCATAGCGCCATAGGTTTGATCAGTTTCACTCCACCGACAACTTATAGCGTCGGCAGTAGTGGTATAAACCACCAATGTTGAGCCGTCATCCGTTCCGTCGCTATATGGACTAGTTGTGTCGCCGGCTACCGAAGTAATGACGGTAACTGCCGGCCGACTGACATCTTTATTAACGCTAAAATTGCGAATTGTGCTATACGTGTCATTAATAGTATTGTGTGCTCGAACATAAATCGTTACTGAACCATCGCCACTTGGATAACCGGTCCAACTGGAAATATCCGGCGTTCCTTGAATCGTTTGATTGGCAAGGGGAGTGGTGGCTGAACCAACCGTATACCAATTGGTCTGATTAAACGACGCCTGACAATCCACGTTATTACCGGTAGTGCCATCAGTCGCCCCGTTACATTGAATATTAAAAGCCGTATTATTATTGGTATTGATATAACTTTGTGAAGTTGAACCGCCAGTTATTTCCAAAGTAGTGTAATCCAGCTCCACATCATCCACGCTTGGAGTAGGGTCAGTATCGGTCGTGGAAACCAAAGCCCGATATTGGAAATAGCGATTTGGAGTTGATTGAACTGTATTAGTCGTTGGATTAGTTATGAGCGGGGTGGATATTTTCAAATCATCCAACCAAACACTTTGTCCTTGTTTGGCGTCCAATAATCGCCAACTAATTGTATTAATATTATCGCGATGGCCGGCTAAACTACCATAAATACTGGCAATTTCTTTTTGCCATTTAAAGACATCAGCATTGGCCGAATAACCGATGCTCGGAAAAGTGGCACCACTATCCCACGCTGCCACAGTTACCGCACCGGTAGATTTATTGACACTGGTTACAGTTCCTTGAGCTGAATATTCCGTGCCATTATAATTTTCTTTGATAATTATTTTATCGCCGATAAATAAATTTTCACCTTTGGTCGATAGACCTTTCTTTGTCGCGTCAACCGTGAATGATAAATCACTAGAACCAGTTATCAAATTGCCACTATCCAAGCCGGCGCCAAAATCAATCGTGATTGGATGGGAACGTTGACCAATTTCGTATGCCTGACGTATTTCGGTGGCAGTCCGGATAGTATTGGAAATTCTAATTTCATCCATTACACCATTATAAGCGGCGGTAGAAATCAATGGACCACCAAAATACAATGACGCCGTTGTTTGTCTTGGAGCACTACCTGTACAGACTGCCGGTGTAGTACAACCACTAGCACTCAATACCCCATTGATATATATTTTAAAACCGGATGAAGGGTTATAAGAACCGACAAGATAATACCATTGATTATTGCTCAAAGTTGGACCATTCAGGGCATATTGTGTGCCAGAAGAATTTGCAAAACTAATCTGAGTAGCACCATTTTGTAGTATTCTGAGCCAATAATCGGCTGTGGTAGAATCAGTTATCTTTCCGACTAAACTCATTACATTCGTAGAATTGATATTGGTAGGATAAAACCATCCTTCGATAGAAAAAGATGACAAGTTTTTCAATTGATCACTATCTGGAAATTGAATAGTGTCACTGGTGCCAGTAAAATATCTTCCATTACCAAATTTTCCTTGAGCCGGTGAAGTGCCAACCGCTTGGCCGGAATGATTTGTAGTACTTGTATCTTTGATTTTGTATTGATCACTATTATATCTACGTATACAGCGGTAATAGAAAGAATTAAGTTTAGAACCGTAAGTAGATCCACCTGTAGAAAAATGCACATAATAAGCATAACTATATGTCGTATCGCTGTATTCAGTAGACGTCCAATACTGTGACGAAATGAATCCACCGACAGTCGTCCGTTGGCTATACAGACTTTGCAACTCGGACTGCGCAGGCAAATACCAGTCAATATAACCATTTTTAGTCAAATTGTAACAGAAATCTGAAGCGGGGTTAGTTGGGGTACTGGCATTAAACAAATTAACTGTATTCAACATCCCATCACTCGTACTATCAGCTGGTTCGTTAGTGCCCATAGTTGAAGAATACCTAGCTGTTTGGACATCATTGCCACTACATGTCGGTTCGCTAGTACTATTGGCACAACCACTTGGCATGGCAACCAAACCGGTGGCAAACTTTATACCTCCACCACAAGCTGTGCCGATAGCATCGGCATCAGTACATTCCCGCATAGTATTGGTATTGCCGCTAAAATTTTCTTCCAATGGCCAGTAACCAATAGTATTAGAATCAAGTTCATAATTAGCATAGCTTGATTCACCCAATGTCAACATAAACGATGTGCCTGGACGATCAGATGCAATTTGAAATGGTAATTTATTATTAGTAGTCGCTAGATTGATTGGTGAAGATAAAGTGCGTGTAATGTGATAATCGGCTCCCAAACGATAAGCAGCGGCTATTTCTTCCGAAGTGCGAGCGACATTGGAAATTTTTATTTCATCAATATTGCCATTAAAATAATAGGCGGGGTAATCTCCTGCTTTACCAATATCAGTCGGTTGTTGCGTGCCTGGATTCGTCGTAGTTGTTTGTACAGAATCCAATACACCGTTAATATATATTTTCATGGTCCAATTGCCAGTAGAACCAGTGCGTGTAAACGCGACATGATACCAATTATTTGCGTACAAAGAACCACTGCTTAACAGAGGAGTTGACAAGCCACCCCAATAGATACTTAATTTATTGGCTGTTCTGCCAATCTCAAAATTAAATTGTCCATCGGTACCTCCAGAACTTGCTTGTCCTAAAAATTGGTTAACCACAGTAACATTTTTTGGATAAATCCAAGCTTCAGCTGTCATTTCGCCAGCGAGATTTAAGGAAGCAGGAGAACCGATACTAATATATTCATTAGTCCCATTAAAACTTCTTCCCTTACCGCTAATTCCATTTGCGGCCGTTGTACCGGTCGGCGTCCCATTATTTCCATTACCACTACTATCTTTAATATATGCGCCGCTACCGCCCGTTTCTTCAAAATGCCAGAGCCCGACAGTGCCGGCGTCAGCTTGAGATTGACCTATTAAACAACGTTCAGAACCTGCGCCTTCTATTTTTAATGTCGAATCGGTTTTTTGAGTGTATGGTAATGAAGACATGGAGGCATAAGTTATTCTGTAAACAGTACTTCCGGTGCTGCTACCTTGATACCATATACGATATATTCCATTATCAACTAAAACAGACGGACTAAATATTTTACTTGTATCTGATTTAGAACTAGTGCCGTTTCCAATACGACCATTGGTATTTGACGAATCGGAAACTGCCGGTTTGGTATTATCAAATTTTGTCCAGTTAATTCCATCTAATGAGGTTGCATATAATACATAAGAGTAATTTCCGTCTTGACCAACATACCACATTTTATATACCGAACTATCTTTTATAACAAATGGTCCATTAACGTAATTTGACTCAGCTGTTCCTGTATTACCTTTACTTAATCGTCCATTTGTACCATAATAGTCAGAAATTGTTGGTATTGTATTGTCATATTTTACCCATGTCAAACCATCATTTGAATAAGCATATGCAATTGTTGAATAAGTACCATTATTTGCCGTATACCACATTTTGTATATATCACCATCTTTAATAACATTTCCAACGGAAACACTATTACTATCTGCCATACCTGACGAACCTAAACTAAGTCGACCATCACCATATGAACAAGGAGTGTTGTGATTAATAGAGCTATCACAATTACCTGTAGGAATATTATTATTGACTTTAGTCCAAGTTAAACCATCTGAAGATGTGGCATAATATATCCGAGCATTAACGCCATTTGAAGCGGTATACCACATTTTATACGTACTACCGTCTTTAATTACAGCGGCTGTAGTTACCGAACTGCTATCACCTCTTCCGCTAGAACCAACGCCCAGCCTACCGTTGCCGTATGAACATGGTGATCCATTACTATCACAAGTTCCTGATGGAATAGTATTATCTACTTTTGTCCAGTTTAGCCCGTCTGGAGAAGTTGCATAATAAATAAGTATATTTGTATTGTTTACTCCGCAGTACCACATTTTATACGTATCGCCATCTTTGATTACTTTTGGAGCTGTAGTGTGAGAAACATCTCCTTTTCCGGTCGTACCAAGTGGTATACGACCATCTGTTGAAGTAGTATCCGAAGTAGTAGGAATAGAATTATTTTTCTTTATCCAATTTTGATTAGTTCCAATATTTTGTATCGTCCAATCATATACACCAGAATTATCCACATTACTGTCGAGATTATCTACCGCCGTTTCCGCTGCCGAACCAGTCGATTTCCAATCCTCCCACCCGCCGTCCTCCGGCGTAGTGTCGCTACCTGTTCTAGTCTGAAATTCAATATTGCCGGCTTGATAATTGGAATTAATTTCATCGGCGGAAAGAGCACGAGAATATATTTTGGGAGATTCGATAATACCTTTAAAATTATAGGAATCAGAACCACTACGGCGTCCAAAAGTTAAATTGGCGGAATTTTGGGTTGTCGAAACAGTGGTATCGATGGCGGTATTTTCCAGAGTTCCATCAACATATAAATATAAAGTTGATCCGTTCTTGACAAAATTTACCTGATGCCACTGGTTATCATTTACTGATCGATTTGAACTTAATTGGGGAGCATTTGTTCCATCATAGCGCAATACATGTATTCTTCCATTTGCTGTATTAGTCTGATTACTCAGTCTGATCGCGAATGGATATGGACCAGTATTAGTCCATTTTTCTATAATTGAATTTTCAAATGCAGATGTATTTGTTTGGGTAGTTGGAATATTGGCCCAAAAACTTATTGTAAAATTGTCATTGGTATTAAAGTTATAAGTAGAATTATTTGCAACCTCAGCATAATCATCAGTTCCATCAAACATCAATGATCCGTCACCATCAGCGCCATACTCCAAACGGTTTTCATATGTCCAACCGGACATCGGTGTCGCGTCTTGGCTGGAAGTATTGGCAAAACTAGTTAAAGTACCGTTGCAACTTGTGCCGCAACTGCCGGCACTCGTGGCCGTCGTGCCGCTAGTTTCATTAAAATTCCACTGAGCAACAAGATTTGTCGTATTTATATCATTTTCTATGCTACTCGTTCTAACCCCCTGCTCATGCCAGGAAAAATTATTAAAGGTTGGAGTCGTTGAGCTCAAATCAATTACCGAAGAAGTATAAACACCATAAGGACTATATTGAGCATCTTGTTTGATTTCTTCCGGCGAAAGCGCCCGATTAGATATTTTAACCTCATCAATCAAACCATTCATATATCTAATTCCTGATGCATCTCCTCCTCGTCCAATTTCGAAATTTGCAGTTGAATTGGATAAATTATAGGCAGAATTCTTAAGACTAGAAGAAACCAATTGCCCATTTTTATATAGATAAGCCCTTGTACCATCTGCGGTAAATGTATAATTTGTCCAACTTGTATCGTAAGCTGTAGTTAGATATGGATAGACAATATTTCCTCCGTCACTAGTCCAAGTGTAAAAAGTCAATGTGCCAGCAGTATTGGTATGAATTGAATATTCCCAAGGACTACCCCTTTTACCTAAAACGCCTATCAAACTAGTTGTGTCATTGGCTTTCATCCAAAAACTAATAGTAAATTTGTTATCAGCAAAAGAAAAAACATCTTTATCGCCCATAGTTACATAATCATCTGTCCCATCAAACGTCAGAGCACTCGCCCCAAATTTCTGACTAGTCGTATTCCAAGTCGGATCATTGGTGTCGCTACTAGTCGTCGAACCCAATCGACCATTGTTGCCATTTCCCGAAGCATCATTGGCTACTTGACCGGTCGATTCATTCAAATGCCAAAGAGCAATCGTGGAAGAGTCGGCCGCCAGTTCATGTTGTTTTAATTTAATTCGATTATCGACAGTTGTTTGTAACCTATTCAAAGTTCCACTATCAAATTCCGCCTTCGTGTCATGAACAATTGATGGGTCGATCTTGATGGGATATTGTATGGCAGGATCAGTAAGCCAGTTTTTGTCGACAGTAATGGCGATGAAATATTGTACGGACAGGTTTGAAACCCGCCCGTACGCGGGCAAAATCTCCATTGATATATTTTTGGTTTCTAAACCATTGGCGTCATAAGCCACCAAAGGCAAGAAATGAGCAAGATAATTATTATTTTCATCAGTAAAATAATATGTTCCCGCGGTTAGACCAAATGGTTGATCATTTTGAGCTCGGTGCAATATAACCCCCGAATCCAAATTTAATTCGTAAAGATAACTATCAAATACTTGATTCTCACTTCCTTCGATAATAATATTTTCTTTCAGACCATTATTTATCGTTTCATATTCCAAAGACACATCACTGATTTCCGATGGATTTATTATTTTTTTGTTATTATCTGTCAAAAACAAATCATCTGTCTTTTGACCAATATTCAAAGTATTCTGCCATTGATTTTTAATACTCGATCCAAAATCTTTCAGCCAATTATTCAAAGTGGCCGATATTCCGGTTTGGTCATTTTCTGTCGCCAATTGTTGGTTATAATTATCAATTTCGGATTGAATCTGAGTAGAATCAGTTGCTTTGATCAGTTGCCAATTTATTCCTAGTTGTTTTTTGGACCACCAATCCACTGTCTTGGCTATCAATCCACTGCCAACTTCCTTTTGTGGATATGTCTGAAAAGATACTTGATCGTCATTTTGTGTGTTTTTGTCCCCGATCTTTACCGAAAAATTCGAATCCTCGATTTTGTAATAACTGTCATCAAAAATACTACTTGTCTCTATCGGTATTTCCAAATTATCGTCAGCTTGAGCATGACCAAAATCTTGATTAATCATCAAGATCGACATGCTAAACACAATTAACCCCAAGCTAACCCATTTTGTGTGGCAAAATTTCATAAATTTTGCTTTTATTTTTGTTTTTTATAATAACTTTGACCTGTTTTTGGATTTTTATTTATCCACAACAAATCTTATTATTATAACATGTATTGAAAAATAGATCAATACTACCAAAATGGGCTTAGAATGAAGTTGTTACCAAATATATGATTTCTGTTTGATATGTTCCACTTGTTCCAAAATTACTCGCCAAATTAAAACGATAACCAATATTTGTTGTTTGTTCTTCTATCGGTTGGCTCTCGGCCGCCACTTCCGCAAATTCGGTAATAAAACCCGACCACTTATTACCGCCACTACTAGTAAATCTATCCGCTTGTCCGGACTTCAGGTGCGAGTTATCAGTAGTATAACCAAAATAACCATTATTATTTGGTGCTAGCCAAACTGTCGGTTCGTCGTTGGTTCCCGTCCAATCATTAATTGCCACCGGCCCGGCAAACGACCCGGTATATTTGATTTCCGCCAAATAGCCATTTGGGCAATTGGTCGTAACTTTCAATTCATGTCCGGCAATTTTATTTTCGCCGCCGGATACTCGACCAAATTCAATCGAATTATCGGTCGTTACTACATTGGTAGCGGCTCCGTTAATATTAACCCCTTTTTCTAAACCACTAATAGAAAACTCCAAAGTAGTCGGAATATCAACTTGGATCAATAAACCGTCATTGATATTTACCTGAGCATTCACTTCTTCCGCTACTGTTCCTGTGTCGTCGGACGATAAATATACCGCAGCGGTCAGGGTGTAGTCGCCGGCAATTTCCGGATTTTTTACTTTGTTAGTATTTCCAATGTTTAATAAAATCGAACCGTCACTCTTACTTAAGTTACCTCTAAATGGGTAAACAATCGAACGTTCAGTTTGATCAATCGTCGGAATTCCCCAAGAAACATCTCCGCCCTGGATATTCAAATCACTGATAGTCAAACTAGTAAAATCAAATTCATCCGCCAAATCAAATTTGACACTACCATCAGTTACCGGTGCGTTGTTGGCGATATCATTGGTATAAACAATGTCGTGAGTAGCCGCCTGATTGGTTCGAGCAGAAGATAAAGTATCCGATAATTGTGGCTCACCATAACCAATAGACCAATAATTGTTGGACACGTCGCTGGCGATTACCGTCATGGATATATCTTTGATGTTGACTTTGATTAATACTAAAGCGGAAATAGTATTTGGTACAGTCCAGTTGTAAACTCCGTATATTTCCGCACCGCCTTGGTGTTCAATATTTTGGGCAATCGATATCCAATTGGTTCCACCATCAATCGAATAATAAAGATCGGCGTAGCGACTGTTGCCGCCAGCATTGTATGTTGTCCAGTTGATATTATGTGCGCTATTTGGCGCCCAACGTTCACCGCCATTTGGTGAGGTAATTTGTACGCCGTAGTTGTTGTACAAAATATTGCCAGGATTTTTGTAAATTTTTCCTGATGGGTAATCCGCCACCGGATAACTGCCCCAATTGTTGGCCACACAAGCATTGATTGTTGTACTGGTTGATGGCGAAGCACAACTGCCGGAAACAAAAGGTGAACTATTGTTTCGAATAAAATAATTGGTAGCATCAATGTAATTGCCAGTCATCATCACTCCGTTGGTTGCGATACTTTGTCCCAAAACCCCAGTTAAAACATCATGAATATTATTGTTGCTTAAATTTAATCCAGTAGAAGCACTAGTTATCCAGATGCCAGTATCAAAGTGGGCAATTTCGTTGCGGTCAAATATAAAACCAGCCGGGGGATTACTTATCACAACTCCATAATCCGAAGAAGAATCAAAAATATTGTTATGAATATTCAATTTGGAATTATTGGTATATAGTCCACGATTGGTATAATTGAAGTTACTATTTTTAACTTCCACAGTATTGGCCGTTACTCCGTCAAAGGCCAATTCGTAGTCATAATTGCCGCTGCCACCCGCGCCATAACGGAAAGTAGTATTGTATACCTTGCCACCGGCACTGCTGCCATTGTACTGGACTCCGAACCAGTCTTCTTTGGCCGGCGTTGTTATGGTTCCATTATTGGTAATATCACAGGGATAATGTGTTTTGCAAACTCCACTACTAAACCATTCGGGGTGAGTTTCTATGCCCACTGCGTCGTCTTTGGCCGAAGTAAGATAAATAGGATTTTCCAGCGTGCCATTAAAATTAAGAGTGCCATAATTCATAATATATCTTTTGGTTGAGCTAGTAGATTCAAATTTGATAATGGCTCCGGGATCGACATTTAATGTAACTCCGGAATTGACTTGAACGTCATAACTATTGGCATCTATAAAATAAGGCAGCTGACTATAAAAATGAGTAGACTGTTCAATATAACCTCTTAACTGCCAATACCAATCAATATCGACATGAATACCATTGACTGCATTGTCATGCACATCAAAACTATTGCCACTAAGTATGGCATTGTTGCCATGGACTAATCCAGCCAATCTAATGGCTGAACCACTATTATTGGTAATATTCATATTTTGTAAAGTTGGATTAGAGAGATAAATATATACACCATCTCCAAGTGATTCTGAAATATCAATATTATTAAGAGTTGGTTCGGGTTGGCCAGTTTCGTTAAATTCTCTGAATTCTATACCATTGTTGGCATACTTCACATTGACATATTCCAAATTGCTAACCGGTGCTGTTGCTGATTCAGAATCAAAATATAATCCATACCAATTACCTTTGGCAGGAGTGGTAGCTGAACCGTCATTATTGGTGTCGCATATCTGGTGTGCTTCGCAAGTACCATCGGTGCCTGCCAAATCATCGTAATAAGAAGTAAAAGTAATTGGCTGGTCAGCTGTGCCTACTGCATTAATTCCACCATAAGCCAAAAATTTTTCCGTGGAATCAATACGTTTACTTTTGATAATAGTCCCAGGTTCGATATTTAAAACTGCCGAAGTAGACATCCGAACATCGGCTGAATTACCTATTACGTACGGCAAGTCATTATACCAGGTTCTGGTACCATCAATTGTAGAAATGGAACAACTAACAAAACAGTCGCCATAAGTTTCAATACCGTTTACTCCATTATCATGAACCTCGATTTGATTACCTTCCGGAAATTCAACATTGTTTCCATAATTGAGGCTATACAGCATAATAGCCGCGTCAGTGTTGTAACGAATAGTAGGATTGGTGAGGGTCGGATTGGAATTTTCTATTTCAATCCCATTATTTTGACTATATTCAAAAGTCGAGTTAAAAAAAGTTGGTTCAGTTTTATTGGCAATATTAAATCCTAGCATCTTAACTATTCCGTCTCTGTTTCCACCTTGTCCGCCATACCGAAAAACCGTGTAATTGAAATTTCCAAAACTTTGACCAGTTTGGCTTGCATCAAATAGTAAAAATGCCCAATCACCGGCCGCCGGTGAAGTGGCTGAGTCGTCGTTGTTGGTATCGCAGGGATAATGCGGCTTACATATTCCATTATCAAACCATTCCGGATGGGCTACTAATCCGGCTTGATCATCTCGATAACTTGTAAAAGAAACAGGCTGTTGAGCGGTCGCCACGGCGTTTATATTACCAAAAATATCAAATTCGACATTTTGCGCTTTTATAATCGCACCTGGTTCAATATTCAATGTAATATTTGAAACTAGTTGTATAGTAGTCGGCGTAAAATAATGGACTACCTTGTTGCTCCATGTTCGATTTGTATCAATGTTGTATCCATAAGAATTATAGATGTATTGTATGCCATTTATTCCATTGTCATGAATGTCAAGTGTACCTGAAATATTTATATTATTACTTTGCATTCTTTTACTTTGTAATGCGGCAACTTGATTATTCGTGATAGTCAAATTTTCAATATTTGGTGATGAACCCGTATAACTTATTCCATAATAAAGACTATCGGATATTACACTGTTTTTAATTGTCGGCGAAATTCGCGAATATGAATTTTGATCTCTGACAAAAACATTAGCGTATCCACCATCATTAAAACTGCCATCAATACCGGTACGTGAGCCACCATAACGTATAACACAATTGTCTAGTAATCCAGCACCCGGACTATTGGCGTCATATGCTCGGATATGTAACCTAGTCCAATCGCCTGGTGCCGGTGAAGTAGCTGTGCCGTCATTATTCGTGTCGCAAGGATAATGCGGTTTACACACTCCATTATCGAACCATTCCGGGTGCAATTCCAATCCCGTTTGATCATCTTTGATAGATGTAAAATAAGTTGGATATTGATTGCCGACTGTGTTCATTACCCCATAATCATTAATAGCCAAATAACCATTAAATTTTATAATCGCGCCGGATTCAATATATAAACTGGCATTATAATACATTGTGATCGGTCCAGTGGTAATGATATAGGGCAAATCATTATAAAAAGTGCGTGTGTCATAATAAGTTGTTCCACCCCCACTGCCATACTGAAGCATAACCCCATTGTAAGTATTGTTATATGCTGTATTACTGTCACCCATGAATTCAACCCCACCGAAATAATTGCCGGCGTCAGCAATATATATCGCCGCTCCACTATTATTCTTGAAGGTAATATTTTCCACCAAGATATCCGATCGATACATATATATACCACCGGTACTATTATTTTCAAAAGTGCAATTACGAAATACCGGACGAGTGCGGTTGGGAGTTTGTGTATTGTGTTCCCTGATGTCGATCGGATACAAACTATTGTAACCGGCATAACGAAAAGTGGTGTAGTTGAAAGTACCAGTTGATGGACCAGCAGTTCCTAACATATAAATATATTGCCAATCGCCTTTCTGGGGGGTGGTGGATCCAGATGTGACATCATTGCCTACACTATCATCGCGATAACTGGTAAAATATACCGGCTGATCGGCCGTGCCATTGGCATTGATAATGCCATTATTGTTTATGCGCCATTTTTCTTGACTACTACCGGTAAAAAATTTAACTACTGTACCCGGGGCAATAGTCAATGTATTGCCACTAGCAACATAGAGATTACGATTAACGCAAACTGTACCTGACCAGTAATTTGTCACAGTGCTTACTTCAGTATCGGTAGTTGAATAAGAATATGTTATGTTGCAAGGTGATAAAATTCGGACAGTGACACTATCAGAACTGGTGCCACCCGCCCCGGTACATTGAACAGTATAGGTATAAGTGCCGGTGGTCAGTGGCCCTTGATTTTCGCTACCAATAGTAGCTTTATCATCCGACCAACTGCCAGAAGCGGTACAGGAAGTGGCATTATTGGAAGTCCAAGACAGGGTAATGGTGCTATTATTCGGTAAAGCCGCGGGGTTGTCGGAGCCATTGGCTTTGATATCCACCGTAGGCGGATCGATGGTGGATGGCTCAGTTGGTTCAATTTGACAATTGTGGTCACAACCATCGCCATCAGTTGTGTTGCCATCGTCGCACTCTTCCGGAAACTGAATTTCGCCATCGCCGCAGATTTGATTTTGGTCATTGAATATCTCACTACTGCAAATCGTAGTTGTATTTTTCGCAGCAGAATACGCCAATGCTGTGCCTGTTCCGTCCGGTTTGGCACTGATAGAAATATTGTAAGATTGACCGGCCGTCAATCCATTGACTATAGTTTTGCTTCCCCAGTCTCCCTTGGTGCGAAAAACTTCCGTATCGCCCAAAGTATTGTCAGCTTGCAAATATTTCGTTTCCCCGTTGGTTACTTTTATTGCATAGGTTGTAGTGGCGCTGAAACCCGTAGTATCAAAACTGACGTAAATATGTCCTGTAGTTCCATCGCAAGCCAAACCGGATAAAATAGCTTCCGGCGATTCGGTTGGTGTTGGATCGACTGGTGGCGGTGAATCAGATATTCCGCCGGTCAACCAGATTTCCACCGATGAACCCAAAGAGGTGCCACTAGGAGTAGGGTGACTGCGCAAAAATTTTACCACATAGGCGTTAAAACTTTCTTCATAAACAATGCTGGCGTGAATTTGATTGTCCGGATTGCGACTGGCCGGGCCGGTATAATAAATCGTTTCTGTCTGATAGACTTTATTCCCGAATTTCAATTCTTGTCCAACGTATTGACTGCCCAAATTGAAACTAGTACTTCCGGCATTACAAAGTTGGAAAACACCCACCGCCGGATTACAATCCTGATAATCGATATTGCTAATCAAATATTGTTGAATTGGGCTATAAAGCGATACCTCGTCTTTGTATAAAAATACTCCCGTATCGCGATAACTGGATCCATCACCAAACCATTTTACGTCCACCGCTCCGCCGGTATAATACAATACCGCACCAAGTTGCAAAGTAGGATCGACTACGACCGGATAATTGGCCTGATCCAACCAGGCTTGGTCAATAATATATTTGTATCGATTGTCACTATATTCCAAACTTATTCTGCCTACTTTACCTTTGCGATCCACCACGGTAGGAGCCATAACTGTCGCCACAATATGTTGCGGTTCATCTTTAGTTTGGATGATTATTTCCCCGTCATTTTTGGGAATAATTTCCAGATTATCCGCCCGATCGATATTAAAATAAAAGTAATTTTCTGTCGGCTCAAAATTATAAATAATATTTTCTTTCAAACGATTATTTTTCAATTGATACTGTACCACCGTGCTTTGATCAAATTCGTATTGAATAAAATCCCCCCGGGACGAAGTCACCGTTTTACTATTGGGCACTTCCAGCGACACCGCAAAATCCTTTTGTTCGCTGTTTAGTTCCACTTCAGTTTTAATCTGGTTATCTTCCAAATAATTTTTGAGGGTAAAATCATCATTCTTGGCTTCCACCACTTCTTTGCCAAACCAATTGACCAAATCCCACCAGTATTGTTTGTCTTTCTTTTTTTCAAAAGCATTATTGGTCGACAAAGTTGAATCATCATTTCTGATTCGATCCACATTGATTATTGCTTGTACCGCTTCATCGTATATATATTTTTGCTGTTTTTCATCAACGATTTGAGCAATCTCAATTTTGCTCACATTGCTAACCACCGACATTTTATTTTTGCTGGCCGCTTTACTTTGGTCAGTTTCAGATTGATCATTTGCCGTTGATTGAACTTGTTCTTTAGTATCAGTCGGCAGATTTTCCGTGACAGTTGGTATTTTCAATTTCAAGTAGATCACTATAACTAGCGACAAACACAGAAAAACCATCAAAAGAATTTGCTGCCAATTTTTTATGTTTGGAATTTTCATATTTATTTTATTTTGTCTTTTATTTCAATAATCGCACAAAACATATTTTTGAAATTAGAAATTAAAAATTTCTCTTCCCTCATATTATACGACTTAATAATTGGGAGTGATTGTGTATAAAACCGTATGTTCGTAGTGGCCGGCCATTTGCATCGGAGTAAATTGTAGACGGTAGGTCATGGTATTGATTTGATTTTGCGCCGAAGAAGGATAATAAATAATTTCTTTGGGATTCAAAGTGAGCGCCGCCCAAGTATTGGCGTTGGCAAATCTATCACTCTGTCCACTAGAGAGTTCATTGTCATCAGTGTGATAACCATAATAACTAGTATTGCTGCCGCTTGGTCCGGTCCATGCCGCCGGACTTTCGTTGCTGCCGGTAAAATTACTAATAATTCTTCCCGCTGTTCCGGTCAAATCATGATCTTCAGAAATCGTGACCGAATAGCCATTGTGAGCGTTGGTGCTTACTTTGATCAGATGACTAATATCCAAAACAGTATTTGGTGCTGGATTGGTAAAAGTCAAACTACTAATATCATAACTATCCGTCAAGTCGCGCAATGACAGTTGTAAAGCCGCCGGAACTTGGAAAGAAAAAGCTAAACCATCGTTGATATTTATATTGGTAGATAAGCGGCGCAGGGCCGGTCCACTGGCGGTTTGATTATCATACACTGTCAAAGTAATCCGATAGGTGCCATCATTGTCCGGATTGGTAATCAAATTATCATCCTTCCCCAATACAAAAGTAATACTCCCGTCGCTATCATCCAGACTGCCGGTGAAAGGAATAACTATTTCTCGATTTTCAGAGTCAATCGAAGCTGTGCCCCAGGTAACATCTCCGCCGCTAGCCGAGATATCACTAGCCGTTAAGTTCAAAGTGAAATCATCCGGCAAAGCGATTTTAAAGCTATCATTGACCAATTCCGGCCAATCAAAAGGAATGGCAAACTTGATTGTATGACTGGCGTCTGTGTTACTCTGTACGGACGAAAGTTCGTCGGTGATCAAATTGATTTGAAAATTGTAGTCAGATATATCTTCCACCAAACTTTGACCGTTGCTGTCTCGCAATACAATCTTCAAACGTTTTTCATTGTTGGGTACGCCGGAAACCAACCAGTTGTATGATCCGCTTGAGCCGCTGCAACCCGGACCAGAACCTGAACCATCGCAGCGTAAGTTGGCGGCCACAGTGAAATCAAATTCTTCACCATTGTTTGGTGACAAATAAATATCAACATAACTTCCATTGCCGCTGCCATTGTTGAAATTCCAGGAAACAGTTTGAGTGCTACCGGCCATCCAGTGTTCATTGCCATTTGGTATTTCCAAAATCGCACTATTTGTGTCAAACAAGATTTCTCCACCAGTCGTGCGATCAAATTTACAATTGCCGGCGGCCGCATCAAAATAGCACATATAACCTGTTTGATTTTTAAAAGCGTTTTGTCGGGCATCAACCGTATTCTCCGCATTATCATCCCTGATGCTGCCGCCGGACATATTTTTGAGATAAAAACCGGTATTAGTTTCATCAATATCATTGTTACGCAAAACCAAACCCGGGCCAGAATCATTGTCAGTATCAGGCAAATTATCGATCAATAAAGCCGCATTGGTGGTATTGGCAAAACTATTATATTCAATCACGTGAGTAATAATTTGATTGTTGGCATCAATATATAGACCGTAGGGACTATCTCCTAAATTGTTACGATAAATATACGGATCGGCTTGATAAGTAAAAATATCGGCGTTGGCACTATTGTTGAAAACCGTATTAACAATCGTCATATCGTCTTCACGCACGTTGATCATACCTCGATAATTTACTCCCCCCAATTCATTCATTTTTCCGCCATAAGACACGTCACAGAATTTTATAATATTATCGCCACTGCCAATTGCGTAAAGCCCCATCCAGTCGCCCGCCGCCGGATTTCCAGTAGAATTATCCAAAATCGTTCCGTGATTATTGTCGTTGACGGAAGTAAAATATATTGGATCATAGCTTAAACCGATAGCATTTATCGTACTATTTTCTACTAACAAATATGTGTCATTATTAAATTTAACTACTGTTCCCGGTTCAATGGTTAAAGTTTCTCCCGGATTTAAAACAACCGGTTCTTCAATATAAATCGTGCCGTACCAGGTTTCGCTGTCAATATTTCCTTTTTTGCTGGTATAAGCTACTTTGTAAGCTCCTACTCTTGGTTCCGGTTCAGTATATTTACGAGACAAAATCCAATTGATTCGGCCATCCATGGTTTCGATTGAACCCGGATCATAACTATCCGGTCTTGCTCCCAAGCGAATATAGTAATTATCTTGAGAGTTATCAAAATAACTGGCCGACCAATCAGCAAAATAACTATTATAGTATTTACTGGCTACGGCCGTATTATAGTTATCTTTAATCATCAATTGGTCAATGTGAGTTTCGCTTAGTGGTCGGTCAACCAAAGCAGAATCAAATACTCCATTGTGCCAACCACTTTGTCGATTAGCCAAAGTATTTACTCCTTCAAAAACACTCAAACCGGCACTCGTTGATTTCCACCAGGAAACCGGTGCCCAACCGTTAGTTGGCAAAGTCGGTGTCAGTGTCTCGGCTTCAATCATCTGTGTCATACCATTACTGCTAATCGCCGGACTTTGCAAATAATAATTGGCCGCCCTGATCCCGGTCATTTTTAATTGGCCACTTTCTTCCATGATATAACCGCTAGTTGCTTGAGTTGGCCATTTGGTACTACTAATTACTCCATCTTCAAAGTCATCATAAAAATCCAAAGCATTTTCCGTGCTGGCGGCTTGAGCTAGCGTATTACCGTAATACATGTATATTTTTTTCTGACTATCCGCTCCGATCTCCGGTATCTTGATAAAAATCTTGGTATTTATATTGTTTAAGTCTGTATGAATAAAGAAATCCAATAAAGTTAATCCGTCACTATCGGTAAATCTTAGGTCATTACCGTTGCCCAATACTTTGCCATTATCAACCAAATATTTGGTATCCAAATTGAAAACTGCTTGGTAATTATTCAAGGCGTCACTGTTATTATTGTTAAAAACCGTCAAGCCGGTGCGATAATTCCAGTTGCTATCCAACCAATCAGTTTGACTAGCCTGATTTTCACTCACTAGTCTCGAACCGCCCAAAACAGTTTGTGGACCATTGGCATTATATTGTCGTCGTTCAAATTGTGCTCTAATTTCCGCGGCGGATAAAGCCCGGCTATAAATACGTGGCTCATCCAAGTAACCATTCAAAACTGAACCGGCATCATTGCCGCGCGCTCCGATTTTCAAAGAAACAGTAGAAGAAGATATTGGATCATAAGTTGCCGAGTTGTTATAACCATCAAGCAGACCATTGACATAACATCTGATACTATCAGTGGCACTATCGAAAGTTACGGCTACGTGATACCATTCCCCATTCATTATATTAGTAGCCCCAGTGCACGCTTGGGAAGCCGTTCCGTTTACAATAAAGCCGGTCAATTTGTTATCAGACGTAATTCTCATACCATATCCGCCCGTCCCACTAGTCCACGCGTATTTTTCAATCAAACTATGTTGTGAACTGATATAATTTCGGTTAACCCAAGTTTCCAAAGTCCAGGCAGTCTGCGGATCCACCGAGTCACTATGAGAAATATTGATATAATCATCATTGCCATCAAATGACAAGTGATGACCAACGGCAAAATGAGTGTCTGATTGTTCGGCCCAGCCACCACCGTCGGTGTCTATCCAAGTTGGCCCATTGGTCAATGTTCCCGTATTGTTATTACCGGAATAATCTGTGACAGTGCTATTGCCAATAGTATCATCCAAATGCCAAGCGCCGGCCAATCCACTGGTGTTATAATTTTTACCAAAAACATCGTTGTAATTGGATTCGTCTGTGCCGGAGTAGTTGCCATAATATAAATATATTTCACTCGTTCCACTTACTGGCACTTTGACCCAGAAAACTGAAGTTCCCCGGTTGTCCCACTCTTCTGTCCAATAATCCAATTTATTATCATTGCCGTCATAAAATTTTATATCGCTACCATCGAATTTGGTATTGTCATAATCAAAAGTATTGGGCGTCAATTCTACCCGGACTTGATAATCCGTCATCGGCGTCGCCGGATCAATTTTGACTACTCTAGTTTGTAACCAGCCCAAGGGTTGTTCGCTGGAAGAGTTGATACTATAAGTCAAAGTGTAATTATTGGTTTGATTATTGCCGTGAATATCTCGGCATTTAAAATAAACTGTATGATTGCCCCGACCCTCCAAATTCAAAGTACAACTACTCGTGCTCTCACAAGCATTAGTCATTTCGGTAAAAGTCAAAGAACTATTTGTATCCCATTTACAGCTAGCCGCATCAGTTGATGTAGTGTACAAGACTTGAGTATTCAAATTATTAGTTGGATCGACAAAAGGTGCATCATAATCACCGGCAACACTAGTAATACCGGTTACTCCCGCTTCCGCCGTATCTTTTAAAACTTCCACTGATCTTATCTCGCTATATTCACTGGTTCCGCCTTTGGCTCGCAAATAGATTGAGACGTTGCCGTCGGCCGGGTAATTGTTCCAACTAACTACATCGGTTGTTCCCGATACAGTTTCTCCGTTCACCGGACTGGCCACTGTCGTTACATCATGCCAATCCGTTTGATTCCATGATCCCTGCAAAACTACGTTTTCTCCCATCGCTTCATATACGACGTTATTTCCTTTGAGATTAAAATTATGTTTATTATTATTGGTCAAAAATGACTCATTGGTGCTCGCTGAATCTATACTGATACCGCCGATAGTGTAGGAAAGTGTTGGGGAAGGAGAGAGGGTGTCATTGTTTTCGTTGCCGACATTGTCTTGGCAGCGCATATAAATATTTTTTTCACCATAACCATTTAAAGTCAAAGTGCAGTTGGTGGTTGATTCGCAGTAATGCGACATTGCTCCATAAGTTTGATCAGATTCACTCCATTTACAAGTGCTGGTATCAGATGAGGTGGTATAAACTACTAAAGTACTGCCATTGTTGGTCGCGTCATTAAACGGTGTATTTATATCACCGGCGACACTAGTAACGCTCGTCACTATCGGATTGACAGTGTCTTTTAATATTGAAAAAGATTGGGTGTTGCTTGTCTTCAATGCTGTTTGGGCCCGGACATAAATCGTGACATTTCCCTCGGTCGCCGGATAACCGTTTATAGTAGTCAAATTGATATCTTTTGTGATATTTAGATTTGTTACCGGCGAAATTGTCTGATCGACTTCATACCAATCAACTTGATTCCAAGAGACTTGAGCCGTTATAGTTGTATCTACCTCATCGCAAGTTACTCCCGTGACCGTAATATCAAATGATTGTTTGTTGCTGTTATTCAACGAAGTTTGAGTGGTTGAACCACCGGAAATAGTCATGTTGGATTTTTCGTAATCCAAAGTTACCGCCGCAACTGACGGAGTAGTTTGAATATTGGTAGTAGTCGGAATCAAACGATACTGAAAATAGTGATGAGGACTAGAAGTAATAGTGCTGCCAATAGGATTGGTTAAATAGTTGGATACAGATTTAAAATCGTCCAACCAAATAGTGTGTCCTTCTGAACCGTTGGTAAAACGAGTGGTAATATGGGTAACCGCATCACGTTGAGACGACATCGAAGAAGTGATATCAAAATATTCTCGTTGCCATTTGAAGACATCCGCTTTGATAGTATAGCCGCCACTCGGAAAAGTCGCGCCACTATCCCAACTACTAATGGTAACTGCACCCGTTGAAATATTTACTGAATCAACTAGACCTTGAGCAACATATTCTGTCCCATCATAATTTTCCCGAACGATAATTTTGTCGCCGACAAATAAATTTGATCCTTTTTGACTTAAACCTTTTTGAGTAGCATCGATAGTAAATGAAGTATCGCTTGAATCTGAAATTAGATTGCCATTATCCAAAGAGGCGGCAAAATCAATCGTGACCGCGTGAGTTCTACTACCGATTTCATAAGCTTGGCGAATTTCGTCGGCTGTATGAGCAATATCATCAATTCTCAATTCATCAACATAACCATAATAATAACCATTACTGCCGTCCCATGGACTACGTCCAATATTCATTTCCCCCAACCCCCAGTTAAAAGTGACACTTGGACTGATTGTCGCACTGCCCTGTAATAATCCGTCAACATATAGTTTTACTGTTGTGCTACTTTCTCTAACTAAAGAGACATAATGCCAAGTATTGTCAGTGAAAGTATTTGTTGAAGTTAAAAATGGATCGCCAATATTATTATGATGAATGGAATATTTATTTGTCTGACCAGTATTATCAAAACGAATTCCTAAAGCACCGGTTGTCCAACTTCCCGGCGAATTTGCCACTATTGTAGGGTAATTGTAACTGCTTCCCAAATAATAATTCCAAAAACTTATGCTAAAATTATTTGTACCCATATTAAATGATGTACTAGTTGGAATACTCAAATAGTCTCCGGAACCATCAAAATAAATTGAATTACCTATCTTGCTATTACTTTTTGCTACTGTATTTCCATTGGTTGTAATTGTATTACTCAAATTACTACTATCAATAATTTTTGTTGCATTATTGCTTTCATCTCCATGCAGAAATAAGACAGTATCGCTATCCGGTTCATAATTAGCAAAAGCGGATTCGCCGATGGTGGTTTCCAAATATGTTCCCGGTTTATCAGCCGCCACATAGAATGGCACTACGGATTTGTTCGATAAATCAGTGGAAGAAATAGTTCTAGTCAAACGATGATCACGTCCCATCCGATATGTTTCGGCGATTTCATTGGCAGTACGGGCGGTGTTGGAAATACGAATTTCATCCATTTTTCCGTTTAAAAACCAGCCACTGCCACCAATGGTTATTGCACTTGTCAAAGCATCAAAATTACTTTTGGTGGCACTATTGTCCAGCACGCCATTAATGTAAATATAATTTATACCGCCGGTTCTGGTAACGGCGAGATGATACCACTTATTTGGAATCAAGGTGGCGTTGCTTTGAACCTCATCAACTCCATTTTTACCCCAAGTTATTTTTCCGGTTGAGTACATGCCGAAGAAATATCCATTGGTGCTTCGGGCTACCAGAGCCGTGTTGTTAATAGTATTAAAATAGGCCCATGTTTCTATCGTGCCATCCGTAGTTAAATCCAATGAATCGCTGTCAGCGACTGTAATATAATCCGAACTGCCATTAAAACTTTTTCCCTTACCACTTATTCCGTTGGTAACGCTAACGCCGGTCGGTGTGCCATTGTTGCCATTACCGCTACTGTCTTTTATATATGCGCCACTGCCACCGGTTTCATCCAAATGCCACAAGCCAACCGTATTGGCGTCAGTTTGGGCAGCGCCAGTTGTAAGTTTGGTAGAACTTAAACCTTCTTGTTTGACCAAACTATCATTTGTAGCCACCAAAGGTTGGTTGGAAGTATTAAGATTGTATTTATTGGCTAAGTATTGTTCCACGGTTCGACGCTCGGTATCACTCAAGGCTCGATTGTAAATCAAAACTTCGGCAATATTGCCTTTGTAAAATGAAGGCCAGACACTGTAATGTGTACCACCAATATTTCCCCAATTGTCGCCGGCGGCGGTACTGATTTTTACCGATAAATTTTGATCGGTGCCGGTACTACTCATTGTCGCTGGTGTTCCGTTGACATACATTTTGGTATTAAATACGGTATTTTGACTGACAGTTGACCACATTTTCCAGGAACCGAAAGCCGCTTCATTTTTCAAAGTGGCGCGGGCATCATTGCCGTATCCGCCAAAGACATCCACGATATCGGCTGAACTACCACTAGAACTATTTTGAGTTTCAAAACCTAGATATTGTCCGGTCGTATTGCCGTCACCACCCAGGATCAATGGATAGTATGAAGTGCCAGTAGCGCCGGAATCAATTTGATGAACGATAAACATACTGATCGAAGTCATAGACTGAGGATTGCTGTCCATGATTGGCAAGGCATCATCAGCCCCATCAAAACGAATCGCCGGCTGACCATTGAGAACATTGGTTTTATAAATCGGTTGATAACTACTGGTGCTTTGCGCGGCGTAACGATTGTTGCCGCTACTATCCGGCCAGTTGGACACAGCGTCATTATCGTTTAAGCCGGTAATAGAATCGGCTTTGAGCCACATCGCCAAGCCGGATATAGAATTGGGCTGATTAATTTCATCCATATTATCAATATCAGTTTCCGTGCCGCTACCCGCTGGCCGCCACTCTTCCCAACTACCATCATCCGGGGTGTCATCAGTCCCGGTGCGAGTTTGTAACTGCACGTTGCCGGCTTGATAATTGGAAAGAATTTCGTCAGCGGAAAGAGCACGATTATATATTGCCGTAGCGTCAATTATTCCGTTAAATCTTTCCGTGCCATTGGTTATACCACCTAAACGTAATGGATTTGATTGAGTGGCATTACCAGCCGTACCAGTCCAAGAACCAGTTGCGACTAATTTTCCATTTGAATACAACTTTAAACCAGTAGTCTCTACTACAGCCACCAAATTTGTCCAGTCAGTAGTGGCAGTTCCAAAACTATAGCCATAAGTACCAGTATTAATATAATTGGATGAGCTGTTGTAATAATAAAAATAATATGAACCATTTGAATTATCGATATTCCAACCATTATATGATGCTGGTGCATATTTACTAATAATTGCTTTCCAGTTACCTTGACTTATTTGATTGGATTTAACCCAAGTGGATATAGTTAAGGGGAGATTTTCTTGATTACTATCATGAGCAATATCAACATAATCATTACTGCCGTCAAACATCAAAGCACCGGCACCCCATCTTTTATTATTAACCGTCCAACCGGAATTAACCGCAACATCTTGCCCGGTAGTGGTCATGTTGGTCAAAGTGCCATTGCAACTTGTGCCGCAACTACCAGCACTGACTGAAGCAGTCGTTCCACTAGTTTCATTGAAATTCCACTGAGCGACCAAGCTAGCCGTTGACAAATCAGTTTCGCCATCGCTAGTACGCACGCCATTTTCGGTCCAATTGATATTATTAAAAGTTGGATTAACCGAATCTAGGTCAAGCACATCTGAGGTATAAACCCCATAAGGTCTCAAACTGGCGTCGGCTTTGATTTCTTCTATGGACAATGCACGTTTAGTCAATCTAATTTCGTCCAAAGTGCCACTAGCATAATTTCCTCCAGTAGCAAATCCAAGATAAATATCATCAGCCGGAGCAGTATTGGGAAAAGAAGCCGCCGTTACATTGCCGGAACTAGTAACATCAATTCCGTTAATATAAACTCTATGCGTGTCGGTATCGGCATTATATACACCTGCTACGTGATACCATTTGTTAGTTGCGATCAGACCGGTGGCACTAGTGGCGTAAGTAATATAAGCAGGGGTGCCGTCAGTATCACGTCCAGCTAAATTTAAAGCGCCATTTGTACCGATATTTAACATTAATCTTGTATAACCACTGGTGTTATTTGATTCGAAATAAATGGGAAAATAATTTGTTAAACTAGTCGGATAAACCCAACCTTCAATAGTGACTTGTGAGGAACCTTTGATTGATGGATTTTTTCCTAAATTTATCAAATCACTAGTGCCATTGAAACCTCTTGCCTTGTCCAATTTACCATCGACAATAGTAGTGCCTGTCGCAGTGCCATTATTTCCGTTACCGGAAAAATCAGTAACCGTGGAACCGGAAGTTTCATTCATATGCCACAAACCAACAGTTGAAACATCGGCCGCCAATTCTTGATTTTCTAATTGCACTTTTGGTCCGGCCACTGCTTCCACTCTATTCATGGCCGTACCGGAATTGAAATCCGTCAAATCATCATGGATGATTGTTGGATCGATAAAAATTGGATACTGACGGTCAACACTATACAACCAGTCTTTATCGACAGTTAAAATAATCTGATATTTATTTTTATTAATTTCATTGATAGACAAATTCGCCTGAGTAGTAGTATTGCCATTGGAGTCGCGAACACTGATTGGTAAAAAGTGAGCCAAATAGTTACCGTCAATATCGGTAAAATAATATGTCCCGGCAGCTAACCCCAATAGATTATCTGTTTCCGCTTTCTTAATACTCACGCCCTCTTCCAAGTTCATTTCAAAATAATACTCATCAGACACTTCTTGCGTCCCCTTGACCACCACTTCTTCTTTCAAACCGCTACCCGGTAAAACTTGGTAATGCAAATCCACATCAGGCAAAATCTCTGTTTTTGTTGCTTGATTGCCTTCAATTTTCCAATCGGAGCCAGCAAATCTTCCATAAATTTTTTCCCCAATCTGCTGTCCCCAATCTGTCCACCAACTATTTGTTTGTTTGTCGGGATCAGCTAGTTGCCAGACAATACTTTTGTAATCGCTATATTGATTATCCGTTTTTTGTGCTCTAGTCAAAAATTTGATCTGGTCATCATTACCGTTATTTCGGTCACCAAATTCCACTCCGATCGTTTGGTCTTGGTATTCAAAGTAACCGTCCGCCAAAAGACTAGTTTGTGTAATGGCATTTGTCACCTTATTCTCATCGGTATTTTCTGGAGTTCTCAATAAATTTGTATCAGCAATATTGGCCAACAACAAAAACGGCAGCAGGCTAAGACTGAAAAGAAATGTTTTTGATTTTTGTTTTGTCTGATCCATTTTTTATTTAAAATATTTATTTTTTATTGAAAATTGAGAATTGGAAATTGAAAATTTGTATTTGTATCTAGTATCTCGGCGTTACGATAATACTAACACTGCTATTGTAAGTTCCCGCATCTACCGTCCAATCCGCCACCGCTTTGAAGTCAATTTGAGTTTGCGCTCCGTTGGTGTTGGCTTTGCCGGTAAAGAAGGTTAGATAATCATCCAACGGGAAAGTATTATAATGACCATTATTATAATTACTACATTTCCAACCAAATCCTTTGGTATCGCTTGTCCAGTTGTCATTGCCGGTGTAGAAGGGGATAGTCTCGGCCGAATAAATATTGTGAGTTGGTAGGCTATTGGCTTTTATTCCAATGTTGTAAGCAGTGCCAAATCCGGTGACGGTTACCGTTGTTGAATCAGTAAATGTTCCGCCATTTTCTGCATCCAGGTTAGCGTTAAAAGATATTTTGGAAAAATCTACACTCAATTCATCGACATTAAAGCTACGACTAGCACTACTTAGTTGTTCAGTTTCATTTCCGCCCGGCAAGCTGGAATCTTTGGCTCGCACATAAATTGTGTGAGCGCCGCCATCCATTACCGGAGTACTAAAATCATATTCGATATTGGTCGTTCCGGGATTAACTGAGATAACACTATCGTGCCAATCTTCATCATCCAGCTTGTATTGTACCCGACTAACGCTGGTTGCCCCGCCGGTGTCAGAAGCCGTACCGCGACCATAAATCACATTGTCACCGTTGGGATTACTGATCGCATGCAAATCAACAGTCGGTTTGGTGCTATCAATAATAAAATTAGCGTCGTTAATATCACTGGCCAATACATTACTCATCACATCCTTGCATTCCACTTTGACTCTAGCCTGATCAGTGTTGGCTAAAGCAATTGGATCCCAAGTATAACTGCCGGCATCGGCAATATTGGCTACTACCGATTGATCAAATTCAGTCCCGCCATCGGTAGACAAATTGATATCAACATGATCGCAAACTCCATCCGTAATCCAAGTAATATTATGGCTACTTCCGCCTTCCCATTCTTCTCCACCAATCGGTGCCGTAACGGTAATTACTGCCGGCGTTTCTTCCAAAAAGCCGAATATACCCGCGTCATCAGTCGCTACTGCCAAGTTATTGCGGACCAAACTATAAGACATAGAATTAATTTTATTGGAAGTAAGGCTGGTGCCGGAAGTAGTCTGACGATATTCATTGGTTCGCTCGTCAGTTGCACCGAAAGTAATTTGTGTAACCGCGCCTTCATTGCTATCTCCTTTGGTACCGACAAATAAAACATCATCTGAAGCCGTGGAGCTAGTGCTGACATTTTTTACGGCCAAAGCGGTAGTATTATTTGTTTCGCCGGCTAAAGAAGCGTTTTTATTGGTAGTGTCATAAGTTTGTGCCGCCGTCTCGCCCGCCAATTCTTCCGCCGTCATAAGATAATTAGTTGTTTTAAAATCACGATAAATACTAGAAGTAGTCTGATAATTTTCTTCCATTCGCCCACTAGCCAAAGTCAAACCATCAAACCAAATTGTTTCACTGTCATCCGCCGACAAATCCAAAGTAACACTGCCGACTCCGGTTGAGGTAAATGTAACTTGATTATCAATATAATTAATTCCTGGATCGTTGCTCACTGTTTGTGTACCGCCGGTATAGGTGACTACCACGTTTTGGGTATCAGTGGCTGTTTCACCTTTGGTCCACCAGCTCAAAGTGTATATTCCGGCCGGTAAACCGGCAATTGTTTGCGTCAATTTATTACTCGTGTTTGGTCCGGTGATAGCAGTTGCCGCGCGTCCAAATTTGCTCTCACCGCTTGTTTGGTCATAATTGATTGTTCCGGTCTTAACCCAATTCTTTGGTTCTCCGCCAGTTTGTTCTTCAAAACTCGGATTATTCAATAAATTGGTTTGGCGGTTTGGTTTGCCGCTACCAATATAAAATTTCTCTGGCGCCGTATTGATAATTATTGCTTCCGTATTACTGGTGTCGCTGCCATTTTTCTTTTTGTTGGCGGTCGTGCTGGAAGCAAAGTTGTCACCCGCTACTACGGAATTATTAATCATCAAGCGCATGACATTGGTTCCACTACTGGTCAAATCATTGTTGTCCAAATCCCACATCGCGGCGATTTTGTAAGTTGTCCCTTCGGTCAAATCTACTGTTTCATCAGTATAAACTTCATACAAATCACCATCATTGTCGATAATGCCAAAATGTAATCTATCGGCGGTATTGCTCGTTGTTCCTTCGTCCTTCCAAATTCTGAAACGGTTATTGCTGGTTTGACTGTCTCGATATTGTTTACCAAATTTGCCGGGGTTTCCGCCCAAAACATCCCATAGAGTTCGCGTATTATTATCAGTAGTTGAACTCCAGTCGGGAGTATACATGAATTCTACCGTGCCTTCGCTCAGCGGATTGGGCGTATTGGTGTTGCTGTCAAAATCTTGATTAACTTTACTTGAGTTGCCGATCGATCCGCTATAAAGTTCGTATATTTCGTCACTTTCCAACGCCTGGTCAAATATTCGAAAATCATCCAAATATCCTTTCAAATAATCTCGAGTTTCCAATCGGTTACCACCCAACTGCAATCGATCATAAGCGGAAGAAATCGGATTATCGAAAGTGGCGCTGCCAATCAGCTGTCCATTAATATACAATTTTAGATTTTGGTTGGTGGCACTTGGCTTTTCCCAAGTCAACGCCACCTGATACCAATAATTGGCCGTCAAATCTGCTTTGCCCAACAAAACATTTTCCGTGCCATTTAAACCCACGGCAACTTGATTATTTTGCATTGCCACATACAAACCATCTTGAGTGTCGGAAGTGCTGTCCAATAAATTAAATATTTCGTGTAGATTGTCACTTACACTATCCAGTTTGGTGCGGAAGCTAATTGTTCCCGCCCGGCGATTAAAATTATTACTAAGCGGATAAATATATTGATCGTTGTTGCCAATATATAACGCTTTGCCATAGCGACCATAACCAAACTGCATAGTTGCCAAACCGATTCGGCCATTGGTGCTATCCCAACCACCGTAATACATTTTCAATTGATTGCCGTCATAAATAATGCTATTTGCCGCATTATGAGTTACGTCCCAACCAGAGCCAAGGTCCATCACTGCGTTGCCATCATTGGTTCTTGTCCAATCCAAACCATTACTGCTCGTCAACATGCCGATCTTGGCTGTTGCACTGCTATTGCGTCCCAAGTAGGATAGGTAATAATTATTTTCAATTTTAAAAATATTTGGTTCTTCCAAATCCGACTCATCAAACATTCCACTACTACCCAAGCCAACCACGCAACCATCATCATTACTTTCAGAAAATCCACAAGCCGCTGTAGAAGTATCGTCATATTTATTCCAGGTTACGCCATCAGTGCTGGTCGCGTATCCCAAGCGGAAATTATTGGCTGCTTGTTCACCGCTATACCACATTTTGTAAATTGTGCCTTCTTTCAAGACAGTTGGATAACCAACAAACAAATCATCCCACGCCCCACTACTACCGGCGCTCATGACCGGATCACCACTATTTTGTTTGGTCCAAGTAATTCCGTCCGGACTAGTCGCGTATCCGATATTGTATGTGCCGCCGTTATAACCGGTGTACCACATTTTATATTCATTACCTTCCTTGATTACGTCAGCGGCGTAAGTATAATTACTGTCAAATTTGCCGCTGCTGACATCTAGTACACAACCGTTTCCACTCGTTCCGCCACAATTATTTCCCGTATATTTGGTCCAAGTAATTCCGTCCGGACTGGTCGCAAATCCGATTCGATAGACGTTGCTCGCGTCGCTACCGGTGTACCACATTTTGTAAAGGTTACCGTCTCGGATAACTTTTGGTGATTGGACAAAATTTGCATCCCAACTACCACTAGCGCCAATATCCAAAACAATATTATTGGCCGTGCTACTACTGTAAGTAATCTGATTCAAAGTTGGTCTTTGCCAGCTAGTCTCAAGCACATTTGTCGGTGCGGTGCCGTGACTATCCGCCAAACTTTCGTCAAAATTTAATTTAAATAATTCTTTAGCCTTATCACTAATTATCTGTCCGGCCGTCGGGTAGGCGAGAGTGTCCTGATTATCAATAGTGATTCCGTCGGTGCCGGCCGTCGGCAACGAAAAATGATTCTGAATTTCTTCATTGGTCAAGGCTCGAGTATAATAGGCTACTTCATCCAGGTAACCAGCCCAAGCGCTTTGAGTCAATTGCCAGTCATTACCCAAATACAAATCAGACATCGAATTTGGATTATTGACATATGGCGGCTTAGTCAGATTGGTGATCGCTACCGTTTGAGCCATGTCCAGCTGACCATCAATATAAAAATTTATTTCTCCCTGGTTGAAAACCACGGCTACATGGTGCCAACTCAATGGTTCAATGACGCTCGACTCATCGGACAAAACACTATTAGTTCCGTCGGCTACTTTAAGTTGTAAACGATTATTTTTGTTGTAATAAAGAACGAATTCACCCTGATTGCCGCTATCATATTTACTGGCTAGAATCGGTTCGCCGGTTTGTCGGTTGCTCAAAGCTGCATCTTTCCAAACCCAGCCTTCCCAAGAAAAAGCATTACTTGCTTGCAAAGTAAGAGCATCATTGATAATTGCGTAACTGTCGTTACCGCTCAAATACAGCCCTTGTCCCAGATGACCGCCCGCCAAACCCGCCCCATTCCCAAAATAAACTGGATTATTTCGGCCACTACGATCGGCTATACCTCCGGGCATAGTTTGGTCAAAATCCCAAAAACCGGCCAAATCAGTATCATTGGTCAAATTAAATTTTTCTCGCCATGAATCGTATTGATTGACCGAATTGACTTCTGCTCCGTCGATCGCCGTTGGTGATAAATTATTTTCGGTTAGCGGCAACAATATTCCCGTTTGTTCATCGTGAGTCAATTTGTTGACCAAATGTTTTACCGTGCTACTGGCCATCGTGCTATGTTCCTGAACCACAGTCGTTCCGTTTCGAGTAGCCACATACAAAGTGTTTGATCCGGATTGGGCCGTCGAAGTATTGGCGGTATATATCAAATCATTAACAACATTATCAATTAGTCTTGGTGTAGTATCTATTCCGTAGCGACGAGTGTAAGAATTGCTGCCCGTTTGAATAAAATATAACTCCGGATCAATCGCGTTGGCATAAACACAAACCATTTTATCGGTTGCGTTATAGTAGGCCAAATCACCATCTTCATTGAGCCAAACTTTAGTAATTTGATCATTATCATTATTTTTGAAAACCGTGTAATCAATACTGCCGGCCAGGTCGCCGATCAATTCCACACCGTCATCTGTACCTACTACCAAATATTGTTTACCATTGATTACTCGTCCATAAACATCATTGACTTGATTGGAAATCAATGGCGGCACGCTATAAGTGGTATATGTTGGTGCGGTCAAATCGTACTCATCAATTACATTAGCAACTTTTGCTTTCCAAACTCCCTGCTCACTGCCCATATACACATCGCCGCCGAAAGACACTACACTATCAAATCCTCCTTCTTTGGCGACATATCCTTTTCGTGACATATCGCTCAATTTGACCACATCAAGACCTTCGTCACTTACGTAATAATTGTATGCGCCATCAGTATAAACATCTCGTCCTCGTCCGGATTGTAATTTACCCAAAGAATTGCTATTGCTATAACTACCGTCAGTTGTTAGATTGATAACACCCGCCGCAGTGCCGACCAAAATATGGTTCGCGCCGTAACTTAGTTTATCGACTTGATTGGTCGGTAAAGCAGTATCACTGCTAATATTCCAATATTGCGTTTGGCTGTCTTTGGCTAAATCAATCTCGCTTAGACCATCTGTAGTTCCGATAAAGGCTCGGTTATTTTCACTATCCAAAGCCACCGCTTTGATCTCATTACTACTGCCGCCCAATTTATTCAAATCATCACTATTGTCATTCAAAGCATTCAGACCGACTTGGTACATCTTTTTTATCTGACCGCTGGTCAAAGCATTATTAGTCAAGAAAACATCACTAATATTACCTTGCCAATATTTACTTCCCCCTTCCGCCCAACCAAAAGTCACTGGTTGGTCAGAATCATTTATTCCGGCTGGAGTGGTCGCATCCGCTTCCATTTGTCCGTCAATATATAGTTTTAAAATTTTGTTTGGACCATCCATTACCCCAATCACCTGGTGCCAATTATTAACTGCATATTCTTTGGATTCAGCGCCAATTACTTCCGAGCCGAAACCAATATTGCCCTGATATTTGACACCGGTACCGCTGGCTATAGTTTTCAAGCTAAAACTGGTCTGGTCGGCACTTCCGTCGGTTTGTCCAAAAATATATTTTTCGGCGCTGCTTTGCGGTTTGACCCAGGCGCCAAAAGTTAAAATGTCATTATTGGAAAAATCAAAATCAGTATTGTCATTTATCGCCAGGTAATCATTGTCTCCGTCAAAATTCAATGATTTGCCTCGCACCCCGCTTGTCCAGTCACTATCAGTCAAACTACCGTTGCCCAAAAAACCATGGACGGTCAAATCATTTCCCGCGGCGCTGCGATCACTAATGGTTGCCGTGTTTGTCTGATCACCTTCCAGCCACAAACCTCTTATCAAACCATTTCCGTTGGCTGCCTCGGTGATATATTGCTTAGTCAATTGTTTAACCAAACCATCTCGGCGGTTATCGCTTGAATTTTCGTTTTGATTATTGGACATTGTATCAATCAAACTCGCTCCGTTATCCGTTCCAATTAGTATTTGTCCGGCCGCTTCATCGGTCAATCGATTATGATCATTGAGAGCAACATCATTGATCTCTCCCGTGTCGGCGTCATTATTCAATGAGTAATCCGCTTCCCAGTCGCTAGTCGTTGTTCCCAAATAAGCTTCATTTTTTTCCGCTAAAGAAAAATTATTATTTTGATTCGAGACATTGTCATATGACAAAGCAAGTTTTGAGCCATCGTCTATAACTGTAACTATATTGCCGTTATTGCCCATCGCCAATTTTGTTGGTTTGGTTGCAGCCAAAGTTCCATAATTGATCACTGATTTTTGTTCGTCAATAATATCCAATCCTCCGTCAGTAGCAGCGCCAATCAACAAATCGCTCCCCAACATTTTGACTGCCACATCATTGACCACCAAATTATTCAAAGTCATTTGATTGTCATCCCAGTAATCATTGCCGTAATTACGCTTATTGATATTTCCGGAAATCAATTCAGGCAAATCGGTGTTGCGATAGTAGCGGGCGGCGTCATTGGCAAAATCAACTTGTAAAATTCCGATTGAATCAGTTGTATTATTGCTTCCGGCTATCATTCGGCCATAGGCCATATAGATTGCTTTAATATTCGTATTGCTACCCAAGTAGCCGCTATTTTCTGTGTTGGTAAAACGCATCCATAGGCTATCATCGGCCTGATCCAATATTTCAATACTCTTATCAGTCGCTACTATATTGGCCACTTCCGGGAACGTTCTATTAATTCCTCTAGTGGCTGACTTGGCCTCGGTATACCAAGAAGCAATTTGGAAAACATCACCCGCGTCAAAATCTGTGCCAAATTTCCAATCAACATCTATTCCGGTATTATTGTTATCTTTTCTGATCGTTGAAGTTCCCAAAGCAGTAGTGTATGTAGCTTCCGACCAGGTGTTACCGCCATCGATCGATGTTTTATACGTCGCAATTCCCGCCGGTCCGGGAGTAATAATTTTGAGAGCCAAATCATAATCCGGGTTGCTTTGAATACCGTCAATGCTAATATTGGTAGCCTGACTGGATATTTCTTCTGAAGCATTTGCGTCGTATTGGTGAGCCATTTTGTATACCTCAGTTGGAGTCAAAGCTCGATTGTAAATTCGGGCATCATCAATGCGGCCGTCAAAACGTGTTGTAGTCGAACTTGTGCCCTCTCCTCCGATTTGCATCTGTCCGCCGTCATTGATTATATACGCGGTTACTGTTCCTTTTTCTTCTCCATCGACATAAAAAGTACCCACATTGTTTTGTTTGGTGTAAACCACGTGCTTCCAATTACCATCCATACTGATAGTTGGTCCATTATTCCAGGTGCCATTCGACCAGAAATTCAAAGTTGGATTGCCGATAGTGGAAGAACCCAAAGCAAAAATAAATCCGTTACTGCTGCCATTATACGTTCCCATAATTCCTCGCTCGTCGGTGGCGATATTATCCGGATTAATCCAGGCCGACATACTATAATCACCACTCATTGTGTATTCTGTGCTATCGGGTATACCGATATAATCATTATCGGCCACAAAATTTCTCGCTTTGCCTTGTTTGCCATCTACAATTTTTGTGTTTACGGCATTACCATTATGATTATGCCCCGAACTATCAGTAACCAAACTACCGTTTGTCTCGTTTAGATCCCAGTGACTGATTAAACCATCGGTAATAATTGTAGACTGACTCTCGGATTGTAATTGATTTTCCACCGGCTGTCTTTTGTTGACGGCCACTCCGCTTTCATACCAATCGTTTATTTCCGTTGCCGACATCGCTTTTTTGGAAATCAACAAATCGTCAACCAATCCATAATACTGATCACCGACGATTACATCGTTATTATTGGTCGTCCATTCCGACAAATCATAGTCTTTTGCTTCTTTCAATTCTCCATTGATATACAATTTTTGGGTTTCGCCATCATACGTCAGAACTACTTGATTCCAATTTGTGTCAATTGATCCGGAAATCGTTTGGTCGCCCAAAGTGACAAAAGCTTTTTCGTCTGTCGCGCCGATCGCCAATTGTGTTCCTTTTTTAAATATATTATCCGTGACCACTGTATCGGAGGCTTGCTGAGTACCAATCGTTGCTACCGGATCGCTGCTGGAATATTTACGTACTCGAACATTGTCATAAAAAGTATCAACATCCGCTCCAATGTCAGCGTATGAAGTCAAACCGATTTTTGGATTATCAATCGTCGCATTAATATTTGTCCCGTGTTGCGTCCAGCTCGCGCTGGAATTATTTTTGTAATACATGGTGTAATCATCGCCCAATTTTTGGATCTTCAAATCGGTGTAGTTACTGGTTTGATTTTCGTCGTCCGCTGTTACTACGCTATCATTGGCCTCGTATTTGAAAGTAGCTTTACCACCATCATTGTATCCTCGCATGGCTTGCACGTGGGTCAAATCACTTTCATAAACAATCAAACCTGCTTGTTGATAGTTGGCGGTCAAATCTGTTTCTGTTGAGACCATCAATTCAAAATCATTGGCCAAAGGATAGTTTGTGTTATCACCCAACAATATCGGCGCACTGTTTTCACTTTCCCACAGATTTTTGCCATTTTGCGCCGTAATCGACAATTGATCAGATCTATCCAAACCTTCATTCCAGTATCCGCTTGCTTCTCGAATCCAGCTCCATTTATCAGTGTCCAAAGAATAATCGTCAAAATCATCAAAGAAATCAAAAGTATTTTCACCATTACTCAAACTCTGAGCTGTTTGATTGCCGTAAACGATTTGAAGAGTGTTTGTTCCCACCGTTGGCACTTTCACCCAAATAATCGAAGTGCCATTTTTGTCCCATCTTTCCGTCCAGTAATTTAGAAGATTACCATTGATGTCAAAAAATCTGATATCCGCTCCGTCGTCTTTGGCTTCACTGTAATCAAAGTTGCTATTATTCAATTCAACTTTGACTTGATAATTAGCCAAAGGAGTTGCCGGAGTCAAAGTAATATTTTTACGATAAAGCCAGCGTGTTTCCTCATTCAAAGTTGTTGTCGGTTCATAATTAAGAGTGTATTTGCGCACTCGGAAATTATCCCAGTAGGCTCCGGTAGCCGTTTCGCGATTATCCACGGAAATACCCACTTTTCCTTGCGTAAAGCTGGTATCGGTCGCCGATGATTTTACGCCGTTGATATTCAAATTTTGGCTGGAACCATATAGACTCCAGCTAATGTCATACCAAGTACTGGTGCTGCAAGTCAAAGCGTCTTGATCCAGATTGGTCCAGGTTCCGCTCACTCGCTTACCGATATGTGTGTAGTTGGCTGTCCAGGATTCAATACCGGCTACATACAAATTACTATCGTCTTGGTAACGGGCATTTAAACCTTTCCCCCAGCTATTGCCACAACTGGTCGGTTGCATGGTAGCTTCGACAATACCATTGGTAAATCCACTACTATTATTCATAGTAAAAGTCGGCCAGCTGTTGGTTGGTTCCAAAGTATTGGGATGATAGAGCATACCGCTAGTCACACTAAATAAAGTTCCGGTCGATGTCCAATTATTATTGGTCCAAGTGCTACTGGAAAAATCATCAAAATATTCAAAAACATTAAAACCATTGCTTTCGCTATTGGCATTGTTGTTACCGTAATACATCAACACTTCATTGGTGCCGGTTTCCGGTACCTTGATCCAAATCGACGAATTGCCGCTATCATTCCATTTTTCAATCCAGTAACTTATTTTTTCACCATCGGTGGTAAAAAAGCGAATATCGCTACCGTCCGCCTTGGCGTGATTGTAATCAAAATTACTTGAAGTTAAATTTATCTCCACTTGCCAGTCGTCGTCTGGTACATAAGGATCAATACTTACCGTTCTTTTGTAGCTCCAAGCTTGTTCTGTTCCCAAACTGACATTCGGTACATTGTCTGTTTGTCTCAATTTAACAAAATCAAAATACGAACTAATTGTTGTTCCGCCGTCAGCCAGAGCTGTCAAACCAATTTGCTGTTTGCTCAAATCTGTTACCACTTGAGTCTCGTGTTCAATCCAAGTGTCGCTAGTAGCATCTTTGTAGTAATAAGTGTAATTAGTTCCATTTTTTACCAAACGTAAATCTATTACCTCTGGCAAACTCCAATCTTGGGGGTAAGCAACCATTGAGGCGTCGTTTTCCACGGCAATATTTGATTTTTGACCATCCAGGTAACCAATATCAGCCAAGGCATAATTATTATCGTCGTTATAAACTACCAATCCGGCTTGCTGCTTATTTTCCGTTGGAGTGGTGTTAAATTTGACTCTAGTCGTTAGTTCATAATTAATATTTCCCAAATCACCGGATAAAATCATTGGGGCCGTATTATTGCCATTGCCCAAAGTTTTTCCATTCAGAGCTTTCAACATAAACCAACCACTTTCGGTTACGCCTTCATTCCAATCCTCGTCATCCATTCTAATTTGTGACCATTTATCATGGTTAAATTGTCCATCAGTAAATTCATCGCAAAAAGTTAAAGTATTTTCACAACTACTCAAACTAATCAACGACTGATCGCCGTAGTACATAATAATTTCACTAGTGCCGCTTTCCGGTATTTTAATATAAATTGTCCCCAGGTTATTGTTACTGTCCCAATTGGTAACATAATAATTTAATTGGTTATCATTGTTATCGGTAAAACGTAAGTCACCACCATCTTCTCTTGTTTTGGAAAAATCAAAATTACTGGCGGTCAATTCCAATTCAACTACCGTATTGTCGTTCAAAGTAGCTTGGTCAAAATTGATCGCTCGAGAATACAGATTGGTTGAAGGTGGGGGAGTGTTTTCCGTAGCCACGCTCGCAGTTGTTGAGTTGGTGGTAAATAACCTTCGTTCGTATTGAGTAGTTATTTCTTCCGCGGACAAAGCCCGGCCTTTAATGATTCTTACCTCATCCAAATAACCATTGAGTTGTCCAGTACTGTTACTGCCATCTTTTCCGATATATAAAGTTTGACCATTATTATAATCGTAAGTATTATTGAAAGTATTTGTATTAATTCCATTAATATAAAATTTACTTACTCCCGAAGTGCGTGTGAAGACAATATGATTCCATTTATTTGTTTCAATTGTCGAGGAACTAGTTCCAACAATAGTTGATTGTGTGTGCCATTCAATTCGATTGGCCGTGGAATAAAATTCCATATTCCAAACATTATTTGACCCGGCAGTGTGTCTATTGCCAATAATTGTTTGTGATGTGGCATTGGCCGGCATATTGATCCAAAAATCAATCGTAAAATCACCTGTGCCAAAATCCCAATCATTACTATCTGCCACCGATAAATACTGGTTGCTACCACTGAAGTTCAAATGTGAACCGGAGCTAAATTTTACATCACTGCGACTATCCCATTGTCCACCATCAGTTCCTTGCCAAGTTGGACTATTGGTCAAAGTAGCTGTATGTCCCAAACCAGTTGCGTCGGCCGTAGTTGTACCACTGCCTTCATCCATATGCCACAAACCAACCAAATTATTTTCGCCGAAATTTTTGGTAAAAACATTATCAAAACTTGTTTGGACCGTCGCTGCTTCGTTGCCGTAATACATGTATATTTTGTTTGTACCCGCTTTGCCAACTTTAACCCAAACAGTTGAAGTGCCGTTTTGATCCCAATTCTCAATCCAATAATTCAACTGATTGCCTTTACTGTCAGTAAAACGCAAATCGCGGCCATCGGGCTTGATTTTTGTATAATCAATATTTGTACTATTTAGATTGACTTCAACTTGATAATCGTCGTAGGCAGTCGGCGGTTGTAAAGTAATTGATTTAGTATACAACCAACCATTGAGCGCCATCGGCTTAATCCAAGCTCCCACTGTTACTTGTTTGTTTGGATTTATACTATCCTCGTTTGGTATTTGCAGTAAATCATCTTGGCCATCAAAACTCAAAGCTTGACCAAATTTTCCATTTTCATCCCAACGGGGTAGGGAAGAAGTTGGATTTGCTGCGGCAATACCGGTATTCAAATTATTATCAATATATTTTCGGCGTTCGTATAAAGTCTTTATTTCTTTTTGGTCCAAGCTACGATCAAAAATCTTTATTTCATCAAATTTGGCGTTAAAATATTCCGTCGCCCAACTTGATCCGCCGAATCTCCAGGTAGCGTTACCCAAGTTGGTTGGATTGGTACTCACATCAAAATCCCAAACCAAAATTCCGTCGTTATACAGATAAAAGTGATTATTTTTGCGTGTTAAAGTCAAATAGTACCAATTGCCGGTTGTCAAATTGTGTTTCGGACCGACATACTGTACTCCGTTATTATATATTTCCCATCTCGTACTATCACTACAATATATACGGAAAAAATTGTATGGGCTATTTTGGGCCCAGATTTCATCGCAGGTTGTTATCGCATTAGGATAAAACCAGGTAGAAATCGTCCAATCGTTGGTTCCGAAATTATAAATTCTATTAGCCGGCACTTGCAAGTAATCGTCGCTTCCATCCAAACTCAAATGATCACCACTTCCAAAAATTTGACCACTTTTGTCGCCCCATTGTCCACCATCCGTTCCCTGCCAAACCGGTCCATTGACTACTGACATAGTAATATTATTTCCCGAACTATCTACCGCTGTCGTGGCGCTGCCGCCATCATCCAAGTGCCAATCGCTAATCAAACCGGATGTATTTCCGCCTTCTTTAGTAAAAGTATTATCATAACTGCTCGTCGCAGTTGCCCCGGAGTTTCCGTAATAAATATAAATCGTTTTAGTTGACTTAGCCGTCAAATTGGGCACTTTAACCCACAATTTTGTAGCATCGGTATTTATTCCTTCTTCCACCCAAAAATTAATATTTGTGAGACCGTCTTCATCGGTCAGGCGAATATCAGCTCCATCAGCTTGCATTTGTCCAGCGTCAATCAATAATTTACTATCAATATTTATCGGTACCTGAAAATCAGTCAAATCATTATTATTTGTGTTTTCTATATAAAGAGCCGTGCGGTGCGACCAATTGGCATCCAACCAATCAGCTTGGCTGGCATAATCTTCCGCAGTTAGTATCAAACCGCCCACTTCCGCCGTTGAGTCGGTAGTCGCATATTTTCTAACAAATAGATTATCTATCTCAAAAGATTCATTATAGTTTGCAATCCCGACTTTTAGCGGAGTTTCGGTGGAATAAGTTGAATCATATGTAGTTTCATATGTTTCACCATCATTGATACTTCTTTCATAAGTCGCTCCACCACTGGCTTTCATCGGAATTTTTATTTTGTATTCATGATTATTTACCCAAGAACCAAGCATCGTGCCGCGGTTATTGTTGTCCTCATAAACCTGAATATTATTACTATTATTAAAATAAGCATAAACCAGATCAGTGTAACTAGTACCCGTCCCGGAATCGTGCCAACCAAACATCCCCTGAGCACCACTAATTGGTTTATAGTCAAAATTCAATTCATAATTATTGGCTCGGCTGAAAGTTTGTGTGCTGGTCAGGCCGTTACTGCCCCAAGCTCCCGATCCGCCACTGGCAATCAATTTATCATTTTGGGAAATATAAGCACCATTATCATAAATTGACCACTTTTTAACATTCAACGAAGTACCGGAAAAGTCATCAAAAAAGTCAAAAACTTTATTACCGTTACTCTTGTTGCTGGCTCCCGAGTTGCCATATTTCATTGTTATTTTGTCTGTTCCGGCATTGGGAATTTTAACCCAGACGTAGGAAGAACCTTCCGTATCCCATTGTTCAATCCAATACGATAATTCTACTCCATTAATATTGAAGAAACGCAAATCTCCGCCGTCACTCCTAGCTTTATTGTAATCAAAATTTTTGTTATTCAATTCAATCTTCACTTGATAATCATCAATACTGGTGGCTGGGGATAAAGAAATATTTCTTTGGTATAGCCAGGAATTATTATTTTGTCCGCCGGCCAAATAAGCAGTATTATTATTACTACTACTATCGCCGGCGACGTTTCCTTCTCCTTCATCAAAATGCCACAAACCGGTAATCTCGTCATTTTTTTTCGTGACTCCGTAGCGCCAGTTGGCATCGTGATAAGGAGATGAAGCCAATACTTGTCCCGAAGAAATTTTTAAAGCTTTTTCCGATGTGTTACCGTCTTCATCCAAAGCGGTCATTTCCGTCACTGATTTATATCTTTTACTTGATAAAACTTTATCCAAATTGCCGCTTCTTAGTTTTATCTTTTCACTAATTATCTGGTTATTTGCATCCAAACCTTTAATTTGCAAAACTCCGGTTTGTTCGACAAGTAAATTATCAAATGCCAATTGGCTATATTCGGCATAACCTATTGCCTGATCAAAATCGATTACTGTGCTCACACTGGCTTTTTTACTTTGACCAAAATGCAATTCGATCTCATCCGCCGATAAACTTCTCGCCCAAACGCCTATTTCATCGATACCTCCTATAGTGTTTTCCCCGATCAAAACATTATTTGTTGTGCGAGTAATTGCGCCCGGAGCGTAATAGTAGGCTGCTTGTTTGCCATCAACATATATTCGCAATATCTTATCGCTCCAAGTGCCGGTCAATAAATGCCAATTATCGTCAGTGACAATTGGTGCAGTTGAATCAAGACAGCTATTTCCCGTACCGGCCGTACTCATCCAACCATTATTTGTCATAATCATCATGATTGGTCGGCCATCCGGACAAATACTCAAATTGTATTCATCATTTTTGGAAACAATATCTTGTTTGCTACTATTGCCGTTTGTTTTTACCCAGGCCTCGATTGACAAACTATCATCAACGGATAAATTATATTTGTTGCCAGCGTCCAAATTATTGCTGCCATCAAAAATATATGCTTGTCCTTGCTTGCCATTATCTTCTATATCGGCACCATTATTGGTTAGATAATTATTTTTTCCCGAACCATCGATTAAGTTCCCATTCAAAGGCCACAAACCTATTACTCTACTCAAACCATTTTTATATAAAGCAGTAATCTGCCTATCAGTTAAATATGAACTATATATACCAACTTCATCAATTTTACCGGAAAAATAATTTGTCGTTCCCAGTCGATTACCCCGGCCAATATTCAAGTCAGCTGTTGTATTACTCATACTGCCAGTGTAGGAATTAGTTTGGTCGATCATTTGACCATTTACCCATAATTGCGCTTCATTATTGTCGTCATTGTTGATTACAATATGTGACCACTCGTTAACCCTGATTGTCCTTTCTCCGGCTTGAAGACCAAAATGTTCGTTACCGTTTTGTTGCCAGGCATAAAATTCCAATCCGCCTTGAGTGGTGGTTCCCAAATAATATTCCCAGTTTCCGCTCACTCCTTTACCCAAAATTCCTTGAGAGTTTGTCAATGATTCCGGATTAATCCAAACACTTATCGCCGCTTCATCGGTTGTCAAACTCAACTTGTCTTGATCGTCAATTTGTAAATACTCATCGTCGCTGCTATCAAAATGTAAAGCGTGATTGATTTTTCCCGAAGTCCACGTTGGAGTGTTGGCTAAAACAGCGTTGGCGGCCGGTTCAATATCATCCCAAGCACTTGTGCCATTTCCTTCGTCCAGTCCCCAGTAGGCGACTACACTACTATCGGTCAAATCAAACTCATCAACTGTATTATTGAAAGCCAAGGTAGATTTAATCTCCTTATTGTAGGCATAATTACTCGTTGGTTCAGTTGTTGTATCGTATACTTTGACATCATTGACGGTGTTACTGGATAATTTTCCGTTCACCGTATTGTATGCGTTGCTTTGACTCAAAACGTAAGTTGTCGGATCGACATCGATCGGATAAGTTAAATTATTGGTATCTACTACCAATACCAAAATATTTTCGGCGGAAGAGCTATTGTTATTGTCTTCTGTTTTGACTTCCGGTAATCCGATTTGTTCGATTGGCTCGGTGATTACGGTTTGGTTATCTTGTGCGCCAATAGTTTGATCTGACTCGTTACTATTTTCTTGCGCCTTTCCTAGATCCCAAATACTGAAAACACTTTTCCACCAATTGCCAATTCCTTCAATAGTTGCTTCCCACAAACTCTGATCTTCACTAGTCGGCAAAGTTAAATCATTTTCTTCGGCGGTTTTTGTCAAATCATTTTCTATTTCTTGTGTGTTCTCACTTGATTTTTGTTCTTCTATTTCTGATTTATTACCCAATTTTTCTTGGTCGATCTGGTAATTTGCATCATATTCTTCTTTTGTAATCAAATCCCAATATGCTCGACTCGATACTTCTCCTTGATTATCAATTACTACCGGGGCCGTTACTCGGGCCAGCTCTTTACCATTTTGATCAAAATAAATTACTTGATTATTTTCTATCTTGGCTGTCAAACCCTGCAATTCCAAATCGTAGAAAAATAACCAATATCCGTCACCATGATAACCACTATTATTTTTCTTTGCTTCTTGATCGTTATTTTTTAAAACAATGTCTTCTTTGACTCCATCAACCAGCGAAGTTAAAACCGCATCAGCTCCCGGCCAAATATTTTCATATACCGCCTTATTTTCGATTACATTTGCTACCGAATCGCTGGCATTTTTTGGTTTATAACTTATCGTATTATTTGTTTTCTCCCCATTTTGTCCAACAGTTTCAAAAGAAATTTCTTTTTTTTCTGGTGCATTTTTGCCCAAAGCAATTGATGTCTCAGTAGATTCTGTGACCAAATCAGTTCCTTGTTCTTTCAAAGTTGGGTTGGAAATAATTTCTTCCCCGGTCTGCGGATCGATAAATGTGTCGATAATTTCCGATTTTTTTAGACCCTCGATAATCTTATCGTCAGTTTCCGGTAAACCTTCAATCAACATTCTTTTTTCCCATTTGGTATCTACTTCGTTGATAGGAATAGACATGGTTTCCTGAGAGGCAGCAGTTATGTTATCAATAATTTCTTGTTTATCTGCAACCGATAATTTTTCATTTTGCACGTTAATATCGCCCAGTTCCTGAATAGTCTGGATTTTTTCCGTCACAATATCGCTATAGGTTTTGTTGATATCCGTCAACTCTCCCAAATTACCCCAATCTGGAAAACTGCCTTCCATCCGTGGATCTAGTATTTTCAACTCCAAAGCTTGCGCTATCCCGGACATCTGCAAAATGAGACTGGAAAAGACGATGATATTTATACCCAATCGCAAAAATTTTTTTCTTTTTTGCATAATTTGCATATTCTTTTTGTTTCTTCTTTTGATTTTTCTTTTTTAAATCAAATCTATATATTGTAGCATAATTAGCTTATTGTTTCAAGGTAAATATGATTACAAAATATTAAACATTGAAAATCAGCCATATTAGACAATATTCAGCAAATACCCAAAACAAACAACCGAAAATATTGTCGGTTGTTTGTAAACTAATCCACAGATTTTTTTTGCTTATTTCTTTGCCAAAAGTAAATTATTTATCGCCATAAACAGATAAATTGTCAAGCTCATCTTCAATCCTCATTAGCTGGTTATATTTTTCCACTCTTTCGCTGCGAGACAAAGACCCGGTTTTTATATAACCACAAGAAGTTGCCACCGCCAAATCAGCAATAAAAGTATCGCCCGTCTCACCACTACGATGAGAAACAATGGCCTTCCACCCGGCTTTTTGCGCCATTTTAATCGCAGCTATTGTTTCGCTCAAAGTTCCGATTTGGTTCAGCTTAATCAAAATTGTATTAGCTGCTTTGAGTTCAATAGCCTTGCTAAGACGCTTGATATTGGTAACCAAAAAATCATCGCCAACAATCATCACCTTGTTGCCAATTTTTTCTTCCATTTTGGGCCAATTATCCCAATCATTTTCCTCAAGACCATCTTCAATAGATATCAAAGGATATTCATCGATCCATTGTTGATATTCGTTGATCATTTCCTCGGTAGACAGAGTTTTGCCTTCTCTGGTCATCTCATATACTCCACTATGAAAAAATTCACTAGCCGCAACATCCAACCCCAATCCAATTTGATTTGCCGGACTATAACCGGCATTTTCAATCGCCTGAATTAAAATCTCAATCGCTTGTTTATTGGAGTTTAAACTTGGCGCAAAACCACCTTCATCGCCAACTGTAGTCGGATATTTATTTTTGGACATAATCTTTTTTAATTCCGCAAAAACTTCCGCTCCCATTTGTACTGCTTCTTTTACAGAATGAGCGCCATAGGGGACAATCATGTATTCCTGGATGTCAGTGGAATTTTCCGCATGCCGACCACCGTTGATCACATTCATCATTGGTGTCGGCATTTTGTATTGGGTAGTATCAAAGCCAAATTTTTCCGCTAAATATTTATATAGAGTTGTTTTTTTATCCAAAGCGGCGGCTCTAGCCGCTGCCAAAGAAACAGCCAAAATTGCGTTGGCGCCCAAATTTGCTTTATTTTCTGTTTGGTCCAAATCGATCATAGTCTGATCAATTTTCTCGTTTTCACTCACTTCCATCCCGGTTAAAGCTGGTGATATTTTGTCGATTATATTATTACAAGCTTGCAATACTCCTTTTCCGCCAAATGCTTTATCCTTGTCTCGCAATTCAATAGCTTCGTGCTCTCCCGTCGAAGCCCCACTTGGCACCGACGCTCTGCCCATAACATCATTTTCTAAATAAATATCAGCTTCCACCGTCGGATTACCCCGACTATCCAATATTTGCCTAGCCTTGATCGATTTAATCTTCGTCATAATGTAATTAATAATATATTTTCTAAAAAAGTTTGTAAGAGTTTAAAAGCGTTTAAAAGAGTTTTTTAGCGTTTGCCAAGTTTGTTATGTTTGAATCTACCATTTATTTTAATAACTCATTCGTGTATTCTTCAGTCTTCAAATGTCTTTTCAATTCTTCTATTGCTTCAAACTTCACCGGATTTTTTTCCAGTAGTAGAGCCAAATAAACACTGACATAATCTCCCAAAATTACCACTCGAATTGTTTCTTCAAACGCGCTATCTCCCCCGACTTGCACCAAAGTGGTATCAAAACCATTATTACTCCACGATTCATTGACGACCTTGGCCCGCAATTGATTTCTAGGATGGTAATTATTGGAATCCAAAATAATATAACTCAATCTTTGTTTGATCGGTTCAATGCATTCCAGGCCTTGTTGGCTATTGTGATTCAATTCCGGTAATTCTTCATAAAAAGAAGGAATCTTGGCATTTTCATTGAATTGTCCCTTCCATCTTCTCGCCACTACACCCAAATGTTCTGCGCCAAAAATAATTGGAACAGTCTCGGTTAAACCTAAAGCTATCTTTTTTGCCGGATTTTCTTCAATTGAAAGATGATGGTCGTAATTTTTTAACGCCAAAGACATCTCTTCAATCATCTTCTCACTATCCAATTGATCGTCGGGCAAAAGTCCGTATTTGCGTAATAATTCATTGACCAAAATAAAAGATAAGCCCCAAGCCGTTCTGGGCGGCAAACCGGTTGGCAATAAATAATAATCAAACAGATTATTTTTGGCTTGTTCGATCAACTTCCCCCCGGAAGCAATAACATATATCTGACTATTTCTTTTTTTGGCTTGATAAAAAGCTGTCAAGGTTTCTTCGGTATTACCGGAATAACTAATTGCAATCACTAAAGTTTTATTATCAACCCAATTTGGCAAATTATAATCGCGAATTACTTGAATCATCAAATTGGTTTTTTGTTCCAATAAAGATTTTGCCAAATCAGCGCCGATTGCCGACCCTCCCATTGCGCAAATCACTACTTTCTCAAATTTTCTTCTAGGTAACTGGATCTTGAGAAAATCGTCCAGAACATTTTTGCATAATGCTGGCGTTTCCGCTAAAATTTTTAAGTATCCATCAGGATCTTTATTTTCGATTTCGCTGACGTTATTGAGATCCAACATAAAATAAAAATTAATAAATATTTTTCGATAAAATAACAAACCTGTCTTTATTTTATCGGAAACAAAAAATATAATAAAGTAAGATTAAATTTTTTTTATGAATACATACTACAAAATATCGATTATCTTTTTACTCATCTTTTCCGGCTGTCAATTGACCAATGAAAAAAATTCCGCCATCAAAGATGCTGATCACCAAATAAGTATTATATCCAGTCATATCGAAGATATTAGCGATTCAAATCACGTATATGACAATAGTAAAATTAATCTTGATATTTTATATTCCAGCAAACAAGCTCTCAAAAACGATGTCGCACAAATAATTGCCGATCAACAAAGCCAAAAGATTACTTCCGCTCAATATCAATCCGGCCTAGAAGAATGTTTGTCCGCTCTACATTTTATTTGGATGGAAGAATTTGATGCCGCCTACAAAAACAATAACCAAGATGCTTTAAATAAAACTCGTTTAGAATATAACGAATTTATAAATATATCAGAAATACAAACCTATTATGAACAACTTGAACAAGTGGATAAAATAGAAAATTTACAAAATACCATCAATGAAGTGATAGCTTTTACCGAGCAACTTAAAAAAATAAATGACAACAATACCAAACTGGTAAGTCTCAAAGAAAACATGGATAAATTATCCGCCGACAATCAACTGGCGGCCTACAATCAGCTGGTTGGCGAATACAATACCTTGCTGGAAGAAAATAATTCCTTGATCAATGATTACAATCAAAAAATTCAGTTATATAATTCCGAAAAAATATATCAGGATTTTCTAGCCCTAATCGAAATCAACAAGATTTTTCCTCACCAAAATTCACTCAATCTTACCCAGTAAAAATTTTATGAAAAAAATACCCCAACGCACTTGCATTGGCTGTAACCAAATTTTTCCTCAAAATGACTTATTGCGTTTTGTCGTTCACGATAAACAAATATTATTATCTGCCGATCACCAGGGTAGGGGAGTTTATCTTTGCCGCAAACTAGAATGTTATCAAAAAGCTCAAAAACGTAAAGCTTTCCAATATCGGCTCAAACAATCTATCGATCAATCATCGCTAGATAAGTTACTTTCGCTTTTCAATTGATATTTTTTTCCAATATTCTTAAGCAAATAAAAAAAACGCTGTAAATTTTATACAGCGTTTTTTTCTGACTCAAATCTTTTTACTTGGTGTTACTCAAAATCTTGTCAGCAGTTTTTTCTCCAATTCCTTCCACTGCCAGCAATTCTTCTTTTGATAATTTTTTTATTTTCTCAACAGAATCGTAGCCGGCTTTTACTAATTTTTCTTCAACTTTGGCCGTTACCCCATCAATACTTTTTAAATCACTAGCTTCGACTTTATCTTTGTTTTCTGCTTCCTCTTTATTATCTTCTTTCTTGTCTTCTTTTTCTTCTTCCGGTTCAGTTACCGCTTTCAAACTTAAGCCCAAGCGATGATTATCAGCTTCGATAGAAATAATTTTAAACTTATGACTTTCGCCAACTTTGACAATCTCCGCCGGATTAACTACTCGCTTATTTGATAATTCCGAAATATGAACCAAACCATCAATTGTGGAATCAATAGTTGCAAAAGCACCAAAAGGAGTAATCTTGCTAATCTCACCCTGAACTATATCTCCCACAGCGTATTTTTGCATCATCTTCACCCAAGGATCAGATTGTAATCTCTTGATTGATAAAGAAATGCGACCGTTTTCCAAACCGATCAACATGGCTTTAACTTGATCTCCGACTTTAAGATAATCATCAATCTTATCAACCCGTCCCCAGGTAATTTCAGAAATATGAATCAATCCTTCCACTCCATCAAATTTCATGAAGGCGCCAAAATCTACAATTCCGCTAATAACACCTTCAACAGCGTCGCCAACTTGGTAATTTTCTTCAATCTCTTTTTGTTTAGCATCCGGCACAGCTTTTTCTGACATAATCAACTTGTTTGTAGCTCGTTCAAAAGCAATAATTCTAACTTGCAAATCCTTACCAACAAATTTTGACAATTTTTCTCGAATTTCTTCTTTATTACCACCTTCCACTCGAGGATAATTTTCCGGTTTCAATTGTGAAACAGGTAAAAATCCTCGAACGCCATGAATATCAACCAACAAGCCACCCTTATTGGCTTCCACTACACGAACTTGCACGTTTTCCTGTTTGTCAAATTTATCTTTTAACTCTTCCCAGGCTTTTTCTCTGATAGCTCGTCTCAATGACAATACAGCATATCCGTCGTCATTTTCCGGTGCCAAAACATAAGTGCATAACTCTTCATTGATTTCGATATCCTTCAAACCTTTTTCTTCCAGTAATTCTCTTTTAGGAATTACTCCTAAAGATTTTCCACCAATATCCAGCCAAACTTTATTTTGGGAAACATCTATTACTCTTCCTTTTACTACATCTCCGGTTTGATAGATTTTAAAATCCCAACCGGTTGACTCCAACAAATCCTTCATTGTTTGTGGATTTGCACTAATTGCTTGATCTTGAGTCATTGTTAAAATAATTAAACAAATAAAATATAAAATTACTACTTCTTCCTTTTCTTCGGCCGGTATGATTTCGAGTTGTCGTGATTTGTTAGACTTTTTTGCATTCTTTGATAATCATGTTTATAAAATCGCCATACTTGATATCCTGACCAGATAAACCAAGCAAATATTATAACCAGCCAAAATCTAGCACCTAAAAAACGAATTCCTTCATACCGAAAAAATAAATAAGCATAACCAGCCAAAAATATTGTCAATAACCAATCAAATAATTTGTCACCCAACATTTTATTATATTTGGTCTTTTTTTGTTTGATTGACAAAACATATTTAGCATAGAGACCCAGAATTAGGAATAGTCCAAATAGAACTAGTAGAAAAATCATATAACGGAAATTACCACTAGTCGGAGTAGAAAAATAATAATGCCAGTCAATCAAATTTTTAAGAACAGACATAAAATTGGACTTCTTAAAATAATAAAAATATAAAACAAAATGCCGAGAGCCAGAATCGAACTGGCGACACAAGGATTTTCAGTCCTTTGCTCTACCAACTGAGCTATCTCGGCATACATTATACTCACATACTATATATTAACATTGCCAAAATATTCCGATAAAGTCAAATCATTTTTTAATAGTTTATTATAAAAATAATGTAATGATCCTTGTATTATTTATAATAAAATGTTACAATATTATGATTTTTAAATTATTGTTTATGTCGATCGGATTTAATATTTTATTTTCCTCAAGGAGTAAAAGTTTTCCTCAATTGACAGAGACAAATAATTTGATAATCTGTATTACAGAATGAGAAAAATCATATATTTTTTGTTGGTCGATAAATATATTCTCTATCTATAATAATAATGTATTATATTTAATCATTTTTTAGCACACAATAAAAAGGGTAAAAGCTATGAAAATAAAAAACATCATACCGATTATTGCCTGTCTATCTTTGCTTTTTTCCTATCTTCCTTCCGCTAAAGCTGCTAGTTTAACAAACTTAAAAGACACACTAACTAATAGTGCGCCAACTGTTGCTTCCAATCACACTTTTGACTTCAATGTGCCAAGTGCGATCAGTGGAGCCGATGCTGAAATCGATATTACCTGGCCAGCTTCTCCAGATTTTACTATCTCTACAATCGAATCTGGCGATGTTGATATCGAACTAAATAGTGTCGATCAAACTGTGGTATCTGGCAATACACCAGGAGCCAGTGAAGTTGGTTATGAACTCAATGACCGAGTTATGACTTTCTATTTTGGTTCATCAGTTAGTTTGGGTGCCGGTCAAAGCGTAAAAGTACAAATTGGTACCAATGCGGACAGCGGAGTAAATCAAATTACCAATCCTACTCCAGCTGGTTCTTCTCAATCTTATCAAATCGAGGTTGGAGCCTATGATACTGATGCTGACGTTGCTGATTCAGGTAGTTTGTCAGTCAATATCAATAGTTCTATTCAAGTAACAGCTACCGTTCAATCTTCTCTCACCTTTACCATTGCCGGTGTCACCGACAGTGGCACTTGCCCAAATTCTTCTGCTACCGGCGAAGCTGATATCGCTACCACTGCTACCTCTATCCCTTTTGGTAGTATGACAGTTGATACAGCCAAAGTTGGTTGCCAAACATTAACTGTTTCAACCAATGCTAGCGGTGGATATGTAATTACTGTTCAACAAAATCAAGATTTGACAGCTGCTTCCGGACGAAGCATTGATGCTTTCAAAGGCACCGATGGTAGCGCCAACACTTATACTACTCCTGAAGTATGGGCCAAACCAAAAGATGCCACCCCTACTACCCACAAAGGTTATTTTGGTTTTACCACTGATGACACTGATGCTCATTCAGGTTTATTTGCTTCATACCAATATGCTGGTTTCCAAGCTATTGATACCCCATATGAAGTTGCTCGAGCTGCCGGTTCAGTCAGCAATGAAGTAGATGTAGTTAGCTACAAATTGGAAGTTACCAACTTGCAAGAAGCTGGTATTTATTCCAACACCTTGATGTACATTTGTACTGCTACTTTTTAATTGTTTGGTCGAATCAAATATTCTATTAATTTAAAGGAAGGCAATGAGAAATAAATCATTATTTTCTATTTTAGCTTTAAGCGTTGTTTCCATTTTGACTTTTTCAACTTTCCAAGTTGGACAAGCTCAAACCAATAGTGGAACATCGATCAAAACTTCACCGGTCATTTTTGACAATCTAACTGCCAATCCCGGCGAAGCTCTATCAGGTATCATTACTGTATCCAACCCTGGATCAGAACAATTGACCCTGACTCCGGAAGCCCAAAATTTCTTACCAGAAAAAGGTAATGAAGAAGGCGTTCCAACCGCTACTACTGATGACACTCCATATGCCATCATGGATTGGATCAAATTCAATAAAGACACCATTACTTTGGCCCCTGGTCAAAAAGATGATGTAAAATTCACCATCGACATTCCAAAAACAGCTAATCCCGGCGGTCACTATGGTATGGTGGTGTTTGTTACCAAGCCAGCTGAAGGCGCTGCCGAATCCACTCAGTTGAAAGTTAAAGCTGGTGTTGGCGTTTTGATTCTTCTAAATGTCAACGGCAATGTTACTGAATCAGGTAAAGTTGTTGAATTTAGCACCAAAGGATTGGTAAAAAATGAACAAACCAATACCCCTGAGGTTAATTTCGATTTGCGTTTTGAAAACACCGGTAATACTCATTTCAAACCACGTGGTACCATCAAAATAACCAACTGGATGGGCACACAAGTCGATGAAATTTCCTTGGAAGGTGAAAATGTAGTTCCTGGCAGTATTCGCAAAATGACTACTACTTGGAAACCACAAGGTTCTCTCTATGGTAAATATACTGCTACCATCGAAGGAACTTATGGTACCAATAATCAATCATTCAAAGAAAGTGTTAGCTTTGGCGATTATCACTTTACCACAATTGTTATCGTGATCATTATCGTCATTTTGATTGTTTTGTTTATCAAAATGTCATCCAAAAGCTACAAGGATGAATTGTCCAAAGAAATCAAAGAAGAAATGAAACAATAATTGTTTTGTTTGGGTAGTCGGTATTACATTTGTAATATCGACCCCCAAGCTAAGCAATCAAAATAAAAATGAAAAAAACAAAAACCAATATTATAAGTTCTCTGCTAGTCAGACTATTTCTTTTATTATTAATATCTGTTTTTCCTTTTTTCCCCATAAATACTCTTGCTCAAGTTTCTTCCTCGTCGGATGTTACGGTGGAGGTTTATTCATTGGCTGATGCAATTATTGCCAATTCCACCATCGATGGTGTCCCTCCCATAGTTCAAACCGGAGAGATAATAACTATCACTGTTACTATTCGTGGTTTCGGTAATGTGCCAATTTCCGGACACACTGTCGAATTACACACCTCCGGTCTCCCCGGAGTTACCATTGTGGGACCAATCATGCCGACCAACGCTTCCGGAGAAACTACGGCAACTATGACTTCATTGATAGCCGGAACAGTGACGGTTACCGGAACTGATACAACATATCCTGGCAATCCCATTGATCTGACTGATGATTTTGTCGGTACATTTACCTTGTCCTCAGTGCCCGTGATCACTATCAATAGTGTCGCTGGCGATTCCGTCGCACCCTACTATGACTATTCCGATGACGGCTCAACAATAGTTGATTATAGCACTTCGCCCGCCGCCGATACCTGCAAATGGGACGTTGTCGATACTAATTTCGATTTGATGTCAAATACATGTTTATCTACTACTCAATGTGATCTAAATTTGACTGGTTTAGGAAATAAAACCGTCTATATGCGTTGTGAAGATAGTCTGGGTAATCAGGCTCCGGTCTCCTGTGTCTTGGATTATATAATTGCGGAAACAACCACCCCTCCCGGTGGTGACACTACTCCACCAATTACTCCCACTCCCACACCAGAACCAACACCTACTCCCGAACCAACCCCCACTCCTACCCCTGAACCCACTCCCACACCAGAACCAACACCTACTCCCGAACCAACCCCGACACCAACTCCTACCCCTCCGACCCCTTCGGTCACCCCCCCAGTTTCTAGCGGTGGTTTGGAAGTAGAACCATACTATGTGCCGGTCATTGGCTGGACTTTCCCCAATTCCTTTGTCTCGGCCGACAATGAAGAAGGCGAACAAAATACTTTTGCCGATCAAGACGGCAAGTTTGAAATGTTATTTACCTTTACTACCATTGATGAATTTAAAACCAATATAAATAGTTATTTCTCCAGTCTTGGTCTGTATCCTCCCAATATTGATGTAATTATCGATCAAAATACCGTGCGTTTTGAGCAACCAGTTTACGTGATTATGCCGCCTACCATGAAATTGTCTCCCAACGAAATTACCGAACAAGAATCAACTCTGATCAAAGGTAGTAGTGCGCCCAACAGCGAAATTAGTATCTATATCTACAATGAAAATACTTTCCGCATATATTACACCAAATCAGATGAATACGGTTTTTGGGAATATAAATATATCAATGATTTACCGGCCGGCCAATATTCCATCTATTCTGTCGTCAATAATCAATATGGTTTTATCAGTCTTCCCAGCCAGATAGAAAAATTAAACATTACTCCCACATCAACTAAAACGACAATTTATGGCGGATCATCAGTAACACGTGTTCGACAATATCTTCGCCAGAATATTTCTGACAATATAATTAATCCGGTCGAAAAAATAGCCTACTGGAGTGCAGTGGGCTTAATTGCTTATTCATTTTTTGGACTCATTTTTGAAATTTTTAACTTTTTCCTACTAGGTCTAAATCAAATAGCTAGTTGGTTAGGTATTTTTCCCAAAAGAAGCCCCTGGGGTGTCGTCTATGATTCTGACAGTAAATCACCGGTGGACTTGGCAATTGTTCGTTTATATGAAGCCAAAACCAAAAGATATATAGAAAGTAAGGTTACCGACAAAAACGGCCGTTACGGTTTTTTGGTAAAAAAAGGTGAGTACTTGATCCAAGTAAGTCGTCAGAATTATATTTTCCCGGCCAAAGGCCAATATGGTGAATATGACGGTCGCTACGGTAATCTGTATTTGGGCGGAAAAATTAAAGTCAAAAATGACGACGAAGTTATCAATTTGAATATTCCGATTACCCCCAAAGAAACTATTAAACAACAATTATTGACCAAACAAAAATATAACTTACGCAAATTACGTTACTATCTCGGCCAAATTTCTTTTCCGTTATTATCCCTCGGTTTTATTATTAGTATTGCCATCGCCTTGTTGCATGGCGGACTAATCAACTACTTTGTCGTAATCACTTATTTCATGGCCCTGGTTTATACCATTTACAAACTCAATGTCAAACCAAAATCCTGGGGAATAATCTATGACGCGCGTACCGGTCTTCCCGTTGATTCCGCTATCGTCAAAATCATTGACCCGACCTATGAACGTATTTTGGAAACAAAACTGACTGATTTCTCCGGTCGTTTTGCCTTCATGGTAATACCGGGAAAATATATTATTCAAGTGGAAAAAGACGGCTTTACCTTTCCCAGTCACGCCTGTGTTTTGGTAAATAAAAATAGAGACGTCGATTGGTATTGTGGTCAGGTTTTTGAAATCAAATCGGACAAAGAAGCCTTTATCAATATCGATATTCCTCTCGACCGAGCCCATCCCGCCTAGATTCAATTATTTTCAAAAAAAATATACAGCGGCAATATATTTTATCGCCGCTGTTTTCGTAATTTGTTTTTGTTCACTCGTATTTCTATAACGGACTCTTAATATTTTTTAAAGCTGGATTGGTAACGTGAGTATATATTTGTGTAGTTCGAATATTTTGATGACCCAACAATTCCTGTACATAGCGCACATCCACTCCATTTTCCAACAAATGAGTCGCAAAACTATGACGCAAACTATGAAAAGATGCATCTTTTTTAATACCGGATTTTTTCCAAGCATTTTGAAAAACTTTCTGGGCTGTCCGCGTTGTCAGCTTGCCACCCCTTTCACTTACAAATAGTAAATCCTTGGCATTTTTCCCGGCAATCAGATTTCGAATATCATCAACCAGTTTTTCCGGCAACAGACTAATTCTGTCTTTTTTGCCTTTAGCTTGTCTGATATGAATAGTCAGATTATTTATATCTAAATCTTTTACTTTAATACTTACCACTTCGCTTACCCTCAAACCGGCCGCATAAGCCAAAGAAATCAAGATTTTATGTTTAGGATTTTTTATAACATCAATAATCTGTTTAACTTCTTCTTTGGATAAAACAACCGGCAGTCTATGTTCTTTTTTAACCGATCTGATATTGATCTTGGTTTTGATCCCAGCAACTTCATAATAAAAAAACTTAATTGCGTTCAATGATAGATTTATGGTTTGAGGTGACAATTTTTGCTTGATTAGCACGGATATGTAATCTTTCAGATTATCTTCATCCAATTCAATCAAGCCACTTTTTTTGAAGTCAAAATATCTTTTTAAAAAAATTAAATAACTCTTAACTGTCTTTGAACTGTAATTTCTGATCTCCAATTCTCTTTTGGTCAAATCCAGATGTTTTTGCATAAGGCGCTATGAAAATGTAAAATAAAAATAAATAGTATTTGTCTTCATGGACTTATATACTACAAAATTTAGTATATTATAAAATTAATATATCGTATATGTACTAGTTATATGAAATTTTGGCCAATTCAATTACTATTTAAACATGAGTTATAAATTTTCCAGAAAAAGAATAGACACTATATCCAAAGAGGATGTCATAAAAGAACTTAAAAGAGTTGCTGGGCTTTTTGATTATACAAAATTCACTCGGCACGAATTTGATAAAGTTGCAAAACTTTGTAAGGGTACAAAAGTACTCGGCGTATTTGGAACTTGGCAAAAGGCGCTAGATTCAATAGGCGTAGAACTTAAACCACGAGAAACTGATCGAAGTTTTATATCCGAGAAAGAGCTGTTTGAGGAATTAGATAAAGTTTGGAAAAAATTAGGCCACAGGCCATCAAAAACCGAATGGGATTTAGTTAAGCCCAAATATTCATACTCAACATACAAAGCAAGATTTAATGGCTGGACAAACGCTTGCATGAAATTTCTCGAATATAAAACCGGGGAATCTGTTGTTGAAGAAACAAAGCAAAAATCTGAGGTTCCAAATACGCCTATCAACACGAAAGATTCAAAATTAAAACGTGATATTCCACTAAAATTAAGACTCAAAGTTTTGCAACGCGATAATTTCTGCTGTGTCTATTGTGGAAAAAGCCCAGCAACTCATCATGGAACTGTTTTACACATTGACCATATAAAACCTTTTTCAAAAGGAGGTAAAACAAGTCTGGAAAATTTACAAACACTATGTCAAAAATGCAATTGGGGTAAAAGTAATGAAGAGTGAATTGGCCAAAACATCATATAACACGGCATATACGGCTACACTCCTCGTACCTCGTCGTTTCGCCCATATTGCTTCGCTCGCTTAGGCGGTGAGAAAAATTATACTGCTATGCTCACTCGCAACATCGTATATGCCGGAACGTTGTACGATATATATCTGCACTATTTATATGTTTGCGCGCGCCTTTATGTTACACATAAAGGTATATTTCAGGGAATAATTTTTAGAGGGGGATGAGGTGTCGGCTCCGCCGACTTTAATTAACAAAAGTAAATGAACAATCACTTTAATTAAACAAAGCTACTAGTACACAAATAATCCACGAGGGATCTTAACCGTTTGTTGATGGATTGGAAACATCGCCACCAAACTTAGAAGCTAAGGTGGATTTCCAAGACTCATCCAACGCTCTCATAGTGTCAAGAAATGCTGTAGGTTCCAATTGCTCTTCATTCCCTTGACTAAAGCGAATAATTTCTCTTGCAATTGCCGAAGCATGTTCAATATAAGCCTGAACAGTTGGAGATAATTCTTTTGACGCAACAACTTCTAGCGAAGATCTTACTTGTTCAAGTACTAAATCGTTCGCATCCTGAATTCCAATTTCCTTTGTAACTCTAGTAGCCCCTTCCTGTGGTAGTGGCTCGCCCGTCATACTTTCTCCTTCAAAAATATAGTATTGATATCATTATCAAGACTCATAGCTTGTAAGTCAAGCAGGCTCATAGAATCATTCAGCTCAGTGTATTCACCCCTAACCCCTCTACACTGAGCTGAAATTGAATACAGGGTACACATAAAGGCGCGCGCGAACGGAAACTATGGAGCAGATATACATCTCCTCACTTTGTTCGTCGACCACATTGCATTCTCAGTCTAGCCGCTTGAAGGAGAGTAGGAGTATAGCGTCTAGGCTTCGGGTCGTACAACTACAGTGTATCTGGCTCGCTCGTTGCACTTCGCTCGACCCACATCAGGCGGGTTTGCGGTACAATAGTACCGAAATTATAAACCCGCCTGACGTCAGATACACTCGTACGTTAGCTGAAATATTCCTTTTCTTTTTCGGGCTATCGCCCAATTGTTTTAAAAAATTTTCAAATTTCTTTTTCTTTAATTATAGAGGGGAATAAGGTGTTTTCTCCGCTACGCTCCGAAAACGATTTATTTGATGAGGGGAATATATGGAGTTCCCCCTATAGGCGGAACGAGTTTTTAAAATTGACCCAAACAATCAAAAACACTACAAAAAAAACACAGTAACAATTACATTTTACCGGTATATGAAACCAAACACTTCAAACATAGGAAAAAACCTAAAAAGAATCCGTACCGAGAAAGGCATATCACAAGATCGCCTTTCAAAACTTGCCGATGTCGCACTCAATACCATTGTTACTTTGGAATCGGGAACAAACGGAAACCCAACAATAGAAACACTAACCAAAGTCGCACAAGGTTTGAAAGTGGATATTAACGATTTAATAAAATAGTCTATGAAAGCAAAAACTCAAAAGACAAAACGAGATATAACTTTCATTGACCTGTTCGCAGGAATAGGAGGTTTCCATTTGGCGTTTCATAATGCCGGTGCAAAATGCGTTTTTGTAAGTGAATGGGACGAACACGCACGCAAAACATACGAACATAATTTCCGAAAAATACAGCCTGAACTTTTTGAAGTGGGATTATTTGCGAAGGGTAAGAATCTTTTTGCGGGCGACATAACTAAAGTGAATGAAAAAGAAATTCCCGACTTTGACATTTTGACAGGTGGTTTTCCTTGTCAGCCGTTTTCACAGGCCGGTTTCAAAAAAGGTTTTGCGGACACTCGGGGTACTTTATTTCACGACATTGTGCGAATTATCAAAGAAAAACAGCCACGCGCTTTCTTCATTGAAAACGTCCGTCATTTATTAAAACACGACGACGGAAAAACATTTGAAGTAATTAAAAATACAATCACAAAAGATCTGGGTTATTCATTTCATTACAAAATAGTAAAAGCGTCCGATTTCGGACTTCCGCAACATCGCCCCCGCTTGTTTATGGTCGGTTTTCGTGATCCGAGTGTGGAATTTGAATTTCCCGAACCGATCAAACTTGAAAAAACAATGTCTGATATTTGGGGTGCGCCTTGTGAAAAAGAAGTCGGTTACACACTACGTTGCGGAGGTCGTGGTTCCGGAATTGATGACCGCAGAAATTGGGACGCTTACCGAGTAAAAGGAAAGGTTAAAAGACTGTCGCCTGTCGAAGGTAAAAAAATGATGGGCTTTCCCGATGACTTTGAATTTCCGGTTTCGGAAGTACAAGCCATGAAACAGCTTGGCAACGCCGTTGCTGTTAATGCGATTCACGCAGTCGCTCAACAAATTATACAATCACTAAACGCTTATGATCACAGGAAATAAAGGAGAATGGAGTGAGTTTTACGCTTTCATAAAACTACTCGTCGACAAGAAAATTATCGGTGCAGATCAAAATCTCGAAAAAATCGAGGCGATTTTCTTTCCAATTTTGAAAATCATCCGTGAAGAATCCGAGGGAAAACTCGAATATGAATTGCAAGAAGATGAAAAAGTCAAAATTTTGCACAGCAACGGAGAAACGGCAATCGTTGAGACTTCCGACCTAAAAACGAAAGTCGTGGAAATTTTCAATGAAATTAAAGAAAAATCACAAACTTTTTCCGTCCCGCTCGCCGATGAGCTGTTTAATCGCTTTGAAATAAAAACACTCAATGCGGGCAATTCAAAAAAAGAAGATCTGATTTTGAAAGTTCACGACCACACAATCGGTCGAGATCATGAAATCGGTTTCAGTATCAAATCAAAGCTCGGTTCGCCCGCAACATTACTCAATGCTTCGGGAGCAACAAATTTTACATACAAAATTGAAGGACTGGCGAAAGGTGCAATCAAAAAAATAAACGCAATTGATACAAAATCTAAAATTCGCGACCGTCTTTTTGCTATTCGTGAAGCGGGCGGAACGTTTGCATTTCACGGCGTTGATTCAAAGATTTTCGAGCGAAACCTGAGAAAAATTGATACGATTATGCCTGAAATAATGGCAGAGGTTCTTTTGGCTTATTTTTCCGACAAAGGATCAACCTTCCCCGAATTACTACAACACTTACAAGATGAAGAAGTACAAATTTTGACTTTCAACCTCACAACGGAAGATTACGAATACAAAATCAAATCCCTACTCAATAACGCCGCCTTGGGTATGGTCCCTGCGAGTCCTTGGGATGGAACATTGCGAGCGCATGGAGGCGTAATCATTGTTCGCGAAGACGGCGAAATAGTTTGCTACCATCTCTACAATGCCGAAGCATTTCGAAATTACCTGTTCAACAATACACGCATGGAATCGCCCAGTGCGACTCGTCACGGCTACGGCACAATTTACGAAGAAAGCGGCGAACTGTTTATCAAACTCAATCTCCAAATACGATTTATCAAGTAACTATGGCCGATATTTTTTCCAAAACAAAACGGAGTAACATCATGTCCAAAGTAAGAAACAAGGACAGTAAAATTGAGATCGTACTCCGTAAAGCGTTATGGAAAGAAGGTTATCGTTATCGCAAAAACTCAACAAAGTATTTTGGCAAACCCGACATTGTTTTACCGAAATACAAAACCGTGATTTTCGTGGATTCTTGTTTCTGGCACGGTTGCAAAAAACACGGCTCAATGCCGACCACAAGAACCGAGTTTTGGGAAAAGAAAATCGCACGGAATAAAGAACGTGATAAAGAAGTAAACCGACATTATAAAAAAGAAAGTTGGCGAGTGATTCGGGTTTGGGAGCATGAAATCACTGCAAAAAATTCTAGTTCGATCAAAAGAATCATAAGCGAAATAAATACACCCAAAAAATAATTTTCTACCACATGACTGAAACAGATCAATACAATCAATTTCCAAGGGGTTCCGTTTGGAGAAAATGGGATTTACAAGTCCAAACTAGATTGGATAATGGTTATTCGTGTCTAGGGGATTCATTAGAAACAGAAAGTTTGCAACAATTGATTCAAGCAACAGGGTTAACCGAAGCTGAAATAAAATCACAAGAAAAATCAATTTCAGCCGAAGATTACGCCAAACTTTTTGTAAATTATGTAACCCTTTTTACTGACATCAGTGTAATAGGAATAACAGATCACAATACAGGCAAGGAATTAGACCATCTACTTAATCAATCAAAACAAACTGACGGGAAATTAACAATTATTCCTGGTGTTGAAATTTCTTCAAGTCATGGAATCCACATTTTGTGTCTATTTGACCCTGAAAAACCATGGAAAGACACTTGGGCGAGCTCAATCGACCATTTTATGACTGAAATTGGTTTAACTGGGGATGTTTTTAATAGTGCTGGCCAACCGAATAATTCTACCAAAACCTCACAGGAGATTATGGATATTGTGGCAGAGAAAAACGGTATATGTATATTTGCTCACGTAGCCACAGAAAATGGATTATTTTATCGACAATCTAGTACAGCAAACGGGGGTACGGCACACAAAAATATCTATACGCACCGATTTTGCCAAATAGTTCAAATCCCGCACGCAGGAAGCATTGATACTGGAACCCAAAACATTATTGACGGAAAAGACCCTAATTATGGAAACAAAAGTGTAACAAAAATTAAATGCTCAGATGCACGAAAACTTTCTGAAATTGGCACACAATATGCATGGATAAAAGCAGATCCCATATTTGATGGATTGAAACAAATAGTATTCGAACCAGATGAGCGCGTGAAAATTCAGGTACAAAATCCATACGAAGACAAAAGAAAAATCTATTTTGATTCAATAAAGCTTAGTGGAAGTAAAAATTTTGTTTTACCAGATTTCGAAATGCCTCTAAACAGAGAGCTAATAGCTCTAATCGGTGGTAGGGGCAGCGGAAAAAGTGCACTCCTTGACACTTTTGCCTTCCTCAACGAGGAGCATTTGAAATTTGATCAAAACAACAAAAAAAAGATTATCGAATATTACAGAGATAATGAAGGAAGAACCGAACCGCGCCCCTCTTATACATTTAAAACTTCATTGATAGATAAAAATGGGGACACCTCTGAATTTGAAAAGGAACTTTCTGATAAAACAAATCTTGAATTGCCATTTTTGTATCTTGGGCAAGAAAGACTAAGCGGTATTGCAACAAATGATTTTGAACTGACACGAACTGTTTGCGATTTAATCGGTATTGACGTTAATGAGATAGGACAAGAAGTTTTAACATCAAAAGCTCGAGATGTACTTGGTGATATTGATAATATTCAACAACGTATTCGAGATATTATTGAACGATATAAGGAGCTTGGATATACCGAAAGCACAGACCTGGAAACATGGATAACCAATTATTTATCAAAACTTACAGATCAACAAAAAAGGCTCTCATCCAAAGAAACAAAGGAAACACTTGATGAAATCAACAAGAAAACCGAAAAAGGGCTGAAACTTAAAGAACTAAAAGAAAAAACAAACGCTCTATCGCTGGGATTGCGTGATTTGCCGATATCACAGGAAATAGCCAATTTCAACGTCACTCTACAAGAACACTACCCCGATAATGATCTGATTGAAGGGCTAGATGTTAGCAAGCAGACAAAAATACTTAGTGAATTGCAAACAAAAATTGAGGCAGATATGAAGCAATTGAGGGAAGAAATTGTAGCCTTAAAAAAGAAACTTATTGAACAAGGCATTAAGGAAGATGTTAACACCCTATTACAAGCTAGTGAAAATTTACAACGTCAGATAAGCAACATTGGAAAAGACATTGAAAGCTACAAGCAGTCAAAAAAACAATTGGCTGATTTACATGAGGAGAGAAGAAAGATCTTGGAACAAATCAGCAATTCATTGATTGCTTTACGAAATGCAATCACACAAGCATTCAAAGACTTTCGAAATTCACGCGATGATTCAGCACCCGAAGAAAAGGAGCTATTCGAAAAAATTATCAAAGGTATTGAAGTTGAAGGAAAAATTGAATTCAATTTCAAAAGATTTGCTAAACGTGCATTGGATGACTTCCTAGATAACAGGAAAGTGGCAAACGAAACTGATCTGAAAAAAATGATAGCTGGTACAAATGAAGATGGAACGCCCAAAGAAATAACTTTTGAGAATCTATCAGCATGGATACAAAAAACCGACTTAGGCGAACAAAAATGTTTTAGCCGTGATGGAATCAGCGGAATCACATATTACATTTTCACTGAATGGGCCGACTTTTTAGGAGTAAAAGCAATTGCAAAATTAAATGGGAAGGCAACAGAAATTTTATCAATCGGACAAAGAGGAACATTATTGCTAAAAGTTTATTTGGCTACAGCAACAGCAAAACAAGTTTTCATTATAGATCAACCAGAAGATAACCTCGATAATAACTTCATAATGAACGAGCTTGTACCGCTCATCCGAAAGGCTAAACAATCAAGACAAATCATAATGTCAACACACAATGCAAACCTAGTAGTTAATGCTGATGCCGAACAAATAATCGTAGCAAGATTAGATCAAGAATTAGATTACTTATCAGGCAGTATTGAAAACCCAGAAATAAACAAAAACATCAGAGATATTCTTGAAGGTGGAGAGGAAGCATTTAGACAGCGAGAAAGGAAGTATCTATTGAATAAATAAAGTGTTTTCGGTCGGGGCAATTCACCCCTTTTGTTCCCCTCTTGCCCCTCCCTCAAACGAAAAAGAAATATTGTGTTTTGAATTTTGGGCATTCACCCCTAACCCCTCTGCCCAAAATCCAAAACGGAAAAAGAAATTTGAAAATTTTTTAAAACAAGTTTTCTTATCAGAAAACAAAAGAAAAGGAATACATCAGCTAACACGGCATATCTGGTTACGGCTTTTATACAAAAGCCTCCACCCATATTTGCCTCCGCTACGCTACGGCAAACATCAGATATGCCGAAACGTTATATGAAATGCCTGTTTTACTTTTGGGCTATCGCCCAGCTCCAAAAAAGAATTTGAATTTTGTTTTTTATTTATTAGAAAGGGGTATAAGGTGTTTTCTCCGCTCCGCTACGAAAACGATTTATTTATAAGGGGAAAATGAATACAATACAAATACCTATCATGGAAATAATCTATGCCAAAAATTAAGGATATACCTAAAATCGACCGCCCAAGAGAACGATTTCTCCAAAAAGGAGCTGACGCACTTTCAAAAAGTGATCTTTTGGCGATTCTTCTGGGTAGTGGCATTAAAGGCAAAAATGTTAAACAACTTTCAGAAAATATTATTAAAAAATTCGGGAAAAACTTTTTAAACATAACCGTTGATGATCTTTTGGAAATTTCAGGCATTGGACAAGCAAAAGCATTACAAATTGCTTCCGCAATTTCATTGGTAAAAAGATTTTATGATGAGAATAAAACAAATGAAATTATTATAAGAAATTCTCAAGATGTTTTATCCCTTACTTACGATTTGAGAGACAAGAAAAAAGAACATTTGGTTTGTCTTTATTTAAACGCACGAAATGTTTTGTTGAAAAAAGAAATTGTCAGTGTCGGGCTTTTGGATAAAGCATTACTACATCCGAGAGAAATTTTTTATCCCGCTACCGAATTAAACGCCGCTAGTGTTATTTTGGTTCATAATCACCCTTCGGGCGATTCTTCGCCAAGCGAAAAAGACAATCAAATTGTTGAAAAAATCGTACAGGCAGGCGAGATAATGGGGATACCAATAATTGATTTTATTATCATTTCAACAAATGGAAATTATAGTTTTTTTGAAAAGTTAAAAGGTCAAAACAAAAATTTTGATTATGTAGCGGACGGCTTACAAGGAACACTTTTTGATTTATTGGAAATCGAAAAATCACCTTACGAGGTAACAATAAAAAAAATTGAAAAACCGTACTTTCATTTTTCAAAGACAAAAAATAATTCATTCCAACTGCAAAACAGAAGATACTTAGGAAATAAACATAAATTACTTGGTTTCATTGAAGATATTGTTTCAGAAAAATGCAACGGAATAAGATCGTTTTGCGATATTTTTGCCGGCACAGGCGTTGTTGGCGAAAGATTTAATAAACCCACAATCAAAGTTATTTCAAATGACATACTTTTTAGTAACTACGCTTGTTTAAAAGCTTTTCTCGGTATAAACACAAACATAGATAACATCACGGAAAAAATAAAAATTTTAAATAACCTACAAGCCACAGAAGATAATTATTTCTCAAAGCATTTTGGAAATACTTATTTTTCACTAGAAAACGCTAAAAAAATTGGAGGTATTAGAGAAGAAATAGAAAATATTGCAGAATCCGAAGAAGAAAAAAACGCCCTCATTTGCTCGCTATTATATGCAGTTGATAAGGTTGCAAACACCGTCGGTCATTACGATGCCTTTCGTAAAGATTTAGATATGATCCAGCCAATAATGCTATTAACGCCAGATATTGATTACTCAAACAATGCAAATAACGAAATTTACAAGGAAGACGCAAATATTTTGATTAGAAAAATTTCTTGTGATGTATTATATATCGACCCCCCCTATAATTCACGCCAATATTCAGATGCTTATCATTTGCTTGAAAATCTTGCGGAATGGAAAAAGCCAGAAGTCGAAGGAGTGGCAAAAAAAATGGATCGCTCACATATCAAAAGTTCCTACTGTCTCAAAAATGCAACGCAGGTATTTGAAGATTTAATCAGAAATGCGGATTGTAAACATATTTTATTATCATATAATAATACTGGAGATTCAAAAGACGGACGATCAAACGCCAGAATTTCTGACAATGACATTTTAAGAATATTAAAAAACAAAGGAGAAGTTGAAATTTTTGAAAGAGATTACAAAGCCTTTACCGCGGGCAAAAGTAATGGCGACGGGAATGCGGAAAGAATTTTTTATTGCAAAGTAAACTAAAACTATGAAAAAACCTTGGTCAATAACAACAACCACCAGAAGTCCTTACCGACTAAAAGAGCAATTGCGAGTATTAGTTGATAATTTTGCTGGTCTTGAGTGGACAAGAGAAAATCAGATAAATTTTCAAATTTCCTTGATTCAACACCGCTTATATGGACACAATGAAGATACTGGATTTTCTCAACAATTTTTAAACGGCTTGTCGGAGACACACAAAGAAATATTCACTGATTTTTCACATATCTTAACTTTTGAGGAAGCTAAGGAAATATTTGATAGCAAAAATTACGAGGATCCCTCAATGAGAGGACGACAATCCTTTAATCCATTTAAAAAATTCGGATTCGTAAGATTGAGAAAGAAAATTTTAGAAATAACACCATTCGGTGAGAATTTTTTGTCTAATGAATATGATCTTTCAGATATATTTTTTAGTAGTTTTATAAAATGGCAATTACCTAATCCTGATAATTCTGGCTACAAATTGGCTGACGGCTACAATATAAAACCATTTATTGGAATACTCCACCTTATACGCAAGATGAATGAAAAATCTTTGGCACTAGGAGAAAAGAACAAAGGAATTAGCAAGGCAGAATTTTCATTATTTGGACCAACGCTAGTCAATTTTAATGATGTGGATGCATATGCTGAAAAAATTATTGCTTTACGACAAAAATTGGATGGAAAAAATAAGCAAGAACAAAAGGCAATTTTTGAGCAGTATAAAACAACTTTTGCAAAAGAATTTTTTCAGTCCGATAATTTAAAGGAAATAAACAAACTCTTGAAAAATTTGAAAGATTACGGAGATAATGCCATTAGATACTTCCGATTAACTAACTATATCTACATTCGTGGTGGCGGTTTTTATATTGATTTAGAGCCGAGAAGATCTGTTGAAATTAATGCCTTACTGGATTTTGACAATGCACAATCTAAAACATTCATATCCAAAGAGGAGTATTTTGATTACATTTCCGATATTGCGCAACCACATCTCCCTTGGGAAACAAAAGGAAAGTACATTGAGATTGTTGCCAAACTTATTGAAGAAATAAAGAATTATGAAACTGAATTAGAAAAAGAACCCGTTGCAATACAAGACTATTCAAAATTGGAGGAAGCTGAACTAAAAACATACATTGCCGAGCTTAGAAAATACCGACGAGAATTACAAGATCAAGAAGCTCACAGTAAATCCCAAGACACAGAAGCAATAAAATCCTATATCCAGGAATTGGAAAATATTTTTGATGCCGATGATAAACCCATACTACTTGAAAAACTGTCATCGTTAGGTTTACATGCTCTAAACGATGCACTAAAAATACAACCGAATTATCCTGTTGGAGACGACAACGAACCAACATTTACAGCACCGGCTAACACACCCGACATTGAATGCTTTTACAAGACATTCAACGCTATTTGCGAAGTAACAATGCTCACAGGGCGAGATCAATGGTATAATGAAGGACAACCAGTCATGAGACATTTAAGAGATTTTGAGAGTAAATATAATGACAAAAACTCTTACTGCTTATTTATAGCCCCGAAAATTCACAGAGATACAGTTAATACTTTTTGGACTGCTATAAAATATGAATATGAAGGCAAAAAACAAAGGATAATCCCCTTGTCAATCGGCAATTTTGTTTCTCTTCTGAATATTTTGGTTCAAATAAAATCAGAGAATAAATTTTTGAAGCACAGCGAAATTTCCAGGCTGTATGATGAAATAATCAATTCATCAAATTCTTTTAATGATTCCAACGAATGGCTCAAAAATATTCCTGCGACTATTTCGTCCTGGCAAGAAAGCCTAATATTCTAATTTATGAGCATGAAAACAAATATTATTTACAATGACGATTGTATAGACATACTCAAATCAAAAATTGATAAGGAGTCTGTCGATCTTATTTTTGCCGATCCGCCATATAATTTATCTGGTAATGGGCTAACATGGAAAGGCAACAAGACTGGTGGCGATTGGTACATGGTAAATGAAGCATGGGATAGAATGTCCGCGCCAGAATACCTGCAATTTACTCGAAAATGGATTGGTGGTTCTTATCGTGCTTTAAAAGAAGGCGGATCAATTTATATATCCTGCACTTATCATAATATCGCAGAAGTCATGATTGTTTTAAAACAACTTAACTTCAAAATCAATAATATCATCACTTGGCAAAAAACAAATGCAATGCCAAACATGACAAGACGAGTTTTTACGCACTCTACTGAATTTGTAGTTTGGGCGGTAAAAGGCAAAAAATGGATTTTTAACTACGAAGAATTAAAAAAGCTAAACCCCGACAAACAAAAAGACGGCTCACTAAAACAAATGAGAGATGTTTGGCAATTACCACTCGTTCAGGGCAAGGAAAGAATCAGAGGCAATGATAACAGAGCTATTCATCCAACTCAAAAGCCAGAAGAAATGTTGCGCCGTATTATTCTCGCATCTTCAAACAAAGGCGATATTGTTCTTGATCCATTTTTGGGTAGTGGAACAACAACTTTTATAGCAAAAAAACTTGGGCGACAATGGATAGGAATTGAGAAGGACAAAAAATATTTTAAGGTTGCGGAAAAAAGGATGAAATAATTATGACTAAAATACCAACAAAACCTAATATTGGCTCTGAATGGAAAAGATGGGATCTACATGTTCATACGCCATTCTCTCATACATCCGAATATACCGGAGAAACAGAAGAAGAAAAGTGGGAGAACTTCATAAAGGGGCTAGAAAATTTACCAGAAGAAATAAAAGTTATTGGTATAAATGACTATTTATTTTTAGATGGCTATAAAAAAACATTAGAATATAAAAAAAATGACAGATTAAAAAACATAGATTTAATTTTGCCTGTTGTAGAATTTAGACTAAAAGAGTTTGTGGGTCATGAGGAATTAAAAAAGATTAATTACCATGTCATTTTTGCAGAACAGGATATTCTTGATATTGATACCATAGAAGCACAGTTTTTATATTGTTTTAGATCATCATACAATCTTGATGTAAACGATGTGAATGGCGTTACTTGGGGCGGTGTTGTCACAAGAGAAAGTTTAGTCGATCTTGGTAAACAAATATACAACGCTACGCCAGAAGATAAACGAGAAAGCGATAATCATTTTGAAATTGGCTTTAACAATATAAGTTACAGCCTTGATAAACTCAAAGAGTGCTTAGGAGAAATAAAAGAGCCAAACACATACTTGAAAGGTAAATATATAAAAGCTATTGGAAAATCAGAATGGGAAGGTTTTAGGTGGTCAGGATCCCCTGCCGACAAGAAAAGTATTGTTAACGAATCACATTTTGTATTTTCTTCGTCGCCAAGTGTGGACCAAACAATAAAAAATATTGAATCATTAAAGAAACAAACAGTAAATCACAGATTGCTACATTGTAGTGATGGGCATAAGGTTCATAAGGTTTCTGATAATAGTCAAGATATCACTTGTTCAAAAGAATTGGGGCACTGCTTTACATGGATTAAGGGCGATTCAAGTTTTGAGACGTTAAGACAGGCTGTATTAGATTATGAAAATCGGGTTCTGATACAGGAAAGAGATCCCGCAGAAAGCAAAAATGCATCCCCCGAACTATTTATTGAAAGAGTTGAATATAAACAAGGTGGCGAAATTAACGCAGTATATTTTAATAAGGATATAAATTCTATTATTGGTAAAAGAGGAGCTGGAAAGTCTGTTTTGCTCAAACATATTGTCTTTGACACATTGAAGGAAGATGCTAGAAAAATAGAAAAATTAAGCGAATTTAAAATTTATTGGTGTGATGATACATCTGAAAATAAATTTGTTGAGTATATACCACAAAACTATTTATCAGCAATCACTTATGAGGATGGTGAAAAATATGACGAACGAGATGAAAAACTAAAAGAGCTCTTATTTAATAATGATTTATTTAAAAACGCCGATA
>JAEAMF010000149.1_pt1 | contig 125247 bp, 98 predicted proteins | sample 8958721 | NCBI WGS metagenome assembly JAEAMF01 (sample SAMN16933255, study PRJNA681124) | bioreactor sludge metagenome | isolation source: anaerobic bioreactor treating anionic surfactant - SDBS | place: India: Bengaluru | collected 2019-02-28
CACAGAATCCAGTTGCTCTATTTTAGTGGATCCTGCGATCAAGTCGCAGGATGACCCGGAAGCAAAATAAAAGATTTCTCGCGTTGCTCGAAATGACAGCCTGTATGCATGGACGGGGATAAAACTTCCTTTAATGACCTCTCCATTGTATACATTGTCATTTCGAAGGAGCGCGAGCGACTGAGAAATCTGGCAGTCCGTGTGGCATCATGGCCTATCAATACTATCCCATCGAATCCTCATGAAAAAGCTGCTCCTGCTCCTTTTGCTTTCGGCGTATGGCATCACCGTCTTCCTGGCGCCCGCCGACATCATTTCAGACGCCCCGGTTTACACCGATGATTATTCCATGCACTTCGCCCAGTGCCTCTCCACCAAGCGCTTTCTTTCATCATTCGGCAGCTGCTGGGGATACGATCCCTTCTTCCTCGCCGGGTTCCCCAACGGGGCGTTGGTGAACGCCGACAACAAGGCCTGGGAGCTGCTCGTGTATGCGCTTGCCCCCGTGCTCACGGCGGGACTCGCCTTCAAGCTCTACCTGCTGGCCTTGCTCCTGCTCTATCCGTTTTTGACCTACGGCGCCGCGCGGAACTTCGGCCTGCCGCACGGGAGAAGCTTTCTTGCCGCGCTGCTGGGCATGCTCTTTTTCCACCTCTCCATCACCATCGATTTCATCTCCTGGGGCATGGTCTCCTATGTTTTTGCCTGCTTTCTTTCGCTGTACGTTCTTTCATTGTTCAACCGGCTGTTTGAATCATTCAGCTGGAAATGCTGGGCCGCGGTTACCTTGCTCTCATCGCTTCTGCTGCTGATGCACATCCTCTCCCCCCTGCTCCTGGGCCCGCCCCTGCTCCTCCTCTACCTCGCGCACTTCAGAACCCTCGAACGCCGCCAACACCTCGCGCTTGCGCTGACCGCGGTCGTGGCGCTCGCGGTCAACAGCTTCTGGCTGATGCCGGTCATGCAATTTTTCCAGGACAAGACCACCCGGCCGGAACACTATCGATTCACCCTGCAGATCGACAGCTTGTATGAGCCGATCCGGGTGTATCTCACCCAGAAGATGAGCATCCTGCATAAGAAAGATCCCGCGCTCAACAGCACCTTCATGGATGTGTTCATCCTGCTCACTGCCGTAGCCGGTCTATACCGTTGGAAGAAAGAAAACAGGGGCAAACTGCTGCTTCCCCTGCTGGGAGGGGCTGCGTTTCTCTTCGTCATCGCCTACTACGGTTCCCGCACCGAGTTTTTTGCCCAGCTCCAGCCGCAGCGATTTACCATTCCCTTAAATCTTCTGCTGATTATACCCGCCGGCGCCGGGCTGGCCGCGCTGCTTACCCTGCTTTTTAAGGACCGCAGCACCCTTGTCAGGCTTTTCTCGGGCATGATCATCTTCGCACTTCTGGTGCATCCGGTCCTTAAACCCCTAAAGACGGTGTACGGGTATAATCTCTACCGTTTGAGCTGCGATTTTCCGCCGCCGCTCACCGAGCTGCTCGCCTGGCTCGACACCAACACCACCCGCGAGGGCAGGATCCTCATCGAGGATTCGGAGTGCGATACCGATCACCGCTTCTACGGGGCGCATTTCCCCGCGCTATTCCCCGAATCGGTAAAGCGGGAATATCTCTGCGGCCCCCGGCCCATGTACCCCATCAAGCACAGCTATGCCAGCTTCACCGCGGGAATGCTCTTTGAAAAAAAGATCGGGGACTACACCATTGAGGAGCTGCGGCGGTACTTTGACCTTTATAATGTCAGGTGGGTGGTCTGCTGGTGCGATGAATCGAAGCAGGTTTTTGACCGCTTCCCGGAATATCTTGTGAAGGCAGGCGATATCGACCGGTTCACCCTTTACGAGGTGAAAAGAACCCCCTCATTCTTTCTCAAGGGAAGCGGCAGGATAGACGCTGATTACAACCGGCTGGAACTGACCGACGTTGTCCCCGAGGACGGCGAGATCGTCATCAGCTACCACTGGATGCAATACCTCAAAACTGATCCGGCGCTGGCCATGGAACGGGCAGCGGTCGGCGACGATCCCGTCGGCTTCATTCGCGTCATCAATCCCCCGCAATCGCTGGTCATCTACAACGCCTATTAAACTGATTGCAGCTATTATGATGCCAAACCATAAAAAGATTGTCATTATCGGGGCCGGCCCGTGCGGGCTCGGCGCCGCGTGGCGGCTGCATGAACTGGGCATTGAAAACTACCGGTTGTTTGAGAAAAATGACCATGTGGGCGGGCTTTCCGCGAGCTTTGCCGATGCGCAGGGCTTTACCTGGGACATCGGCGGACACATACAATTTTCGCACTATGACTATTTTGACCGGCTCATGGAGACCGTGATCCCGGCATCGGGCTGGATCCCGCATGAGCGGGAGAGCTGGATCTGGATGAGGGATCGCTTCATCCCCTATCCCCTCCAGTACAACATCGGGAAGCTGCCGCGCCAAGAGATGCAGGAATGCCTGGAAGGATTACAGCGATGCGCCAACAGGAACGCCCCCAGGGCCAATTTTTTAGATTGGATTGTAAACACCTTCGGCGAGGGTATCGCCAAACACTTCCTCATTCCTTATAACAAGAAAGTGTGGACATATCCGCCGGAACAGCTTTCCGCCGAATGGACGGGGGAGCGGGTCGCCGTGCCCGATGTGAAACGGGTCATGGAAAATATCACGCACGGCAGGGAAGACCGCTCCTGGGGGCCGAACAACACGTTCAAGTTCCCCCTTCGGGGCGGAACCGGCGCCATTTGGCGCGCCCTGGCAGGCGGGCTGCCCCAGGAAAAAATCCATCTCTCTTCAGAGCTGGCGGCGGTGCATCCCGACAGGAAGCGCCTGCAGTTCAGTGATGGCCGCGAAGAGGAGTATGACTATCTCATTTCAACCATGCCCCTGGATCAACTCCTGCACCTCGTCGACGGAGCGGGGCGCGATGCACAGGATCGTTTTGTCTATTCCTCGATCAACACGGTCGGTGTGGGGCTGGCGGGAGAGCCTCCGGAGAAGCTCCGCACCAAGTGCTGGATGTATTTCCCCGAAGATGACAATCCCTTCTACCGGGTAACCGTCTTTTCAAACTATTCACCGCATAATGCGCCCCCCGGCGGCCACTGGTCCCTGATGGGTGAAATTGCCGAATCCCCTCACAAGCAGGTGGTCCCTGACCGGCTGGTTGACGAGGCGCTTGAAGGATTTTACAACACGCACCTGATTGAAAAAAACGCCTCCATTGTATCCCTGTGGACGCACCGGGCGGAATACGCCTATCCCACACCCTTCCTCGGGCGAGACACGCTGATTGGCCCCTGTCTCGAGGCGCTGCAAAAAAAGGAAATATATTCGCGCGGCAGGTTCGGCGCCTGGAAATACGAGTGCGGCAACATGGACCACGCGGTCATGCAGGGCGTGGAGGCGGTTGACCACATCATCTTCGGCACGCCGGAGCTCACGCTCACGTCTCCTTCGCTGGTCAATTCGCAGAGGATCAGGTGACGCATGCTTGATGTTGTCGTGGTGATGCCGGTCTACAATGAAGCCGAATGCATCGCTGAAGTGATAGAGGACTGGACCGGCGAGCTGGATCGCCTGGGCATTGCCTATCGCCTGCTGGTGCTGAACGACGGGTCACGGGACGCCACCGCTTCGGTTCTGCGGCGGTTCGAAGGCACCCCCGGGGTCCGCGTTATAAACAAAATAAATGCAGGTCATGGGCCCACCGTGCTCATGGGTTACGCATTGGCATCACGGGAGGCGCACTGGGTATTCCAGGTCGACAGCGATAATGAAATAACCGCAGAGCAATTCAAACAGCTGTGGGCTGCACGGGAAGGGCATGTTGCTGTCATGGGCATCAGGGAGGGCAGAGAGCAGCCGATCTCTCGAAAAACAATAAGCCTTGTTTCACGCGCGGTGGTGCGCATATTTTACGGCAGCGGCATTATAGACGTTAACTGCCCGTTCAGATTGATGCGGTCCGACGCCCTGCGGCAGATGCTGACGCGCATCCCTGAAAACACCTTTGCCCCCAACGTGGCCATCTCCGGGTTACTTGCCCTTCGCCAGGCAAAGGTGCTGAATCTGCCGGTGCGGCATAGCAACCGCCGGACCGGGGAAGTCTCCATAAAAAAGTGGAAGCTTTTGAAGGCGGCACTGAAATCGTTCTGCCAGATTATTGCCCTCAGGTTTAGCGCGCGATGATCCGCCGCTGCCATTGAGAGCCGGCGCCACACCCATCACCTGTTTCCCGGAACCCCCGCCTCGCGCCGCTTTTCGGCGGGCCGCACCTGCCGGTATTCAACGCACCGCAATTCCCGCATGGAAAAGTTCGCATACCGGTTGAGCAGCATGCCGGCAAGCGGGGTGTCATCGCACACTTCGTATCCCAGCGGCTTTACCTTGGTGTCAAAGTATGCCTGGTAGTCCCATTCGTTATTGGTGAGCAGCAGAAAACTCTTTCCCAGCATTCTGTGGGACAAATACCTGGAATCATACCGTGACCTTTTGTGCAGGGCGGGCGGATCCCCGAAGTATTGAACCAGCGGGTGGGCCCTGATGCGACCGGCCTTTCTCCATGCAACCGGCCGCAAGGCGAGGGCATGAGCGCCCCCCCGTGCGCTGTGCACGTCATAGATGCCTGCCTGCAGGACGTTCTCTCCGGAAAAATTGAACAGGGGATGAGCGACCACCAGCTGCCCGGTCTCCTGAATCCTCCGCTCAGCCCGGCCATGGATGATGTTCGACGCCCCCATGGTCACCATGCCGAATAGCAGCATGGGGATGACGATGACGGCGAGGATCTGCATCGGGGTGAGCCGCCCCGACAGGGCTGCCGCGGGCAGGAAGGGCAGCGCGCACAGAATGAAATACAGCTCCGGCATCATACCGTAGCCATGCCACAGCGTAGCCAGGCCGACTGCCGCCGGCAGCAAACCTTCAAGATAGTGATGGTGCGTGCGGCGCCGATACCGATCGAACGCCGCCGCAAATCCCACCGCCAGGGGCAGAAAGTAGTAGACCATGTAGACTTCCCAGGTGGCCGCCGGCAGGATCCCCTGCCCCAGCACCACCGCCAGGAGAAACAACAAGACGCTGCGATACCGCTTCAGGCCCGCGAGACGGAACTCCTTTCCGGCGGACAACTGGATCGCTGCCATGAAGGAGAGGATCAGGAGCATCAGGGGATAGTTTACAAAATTCATCATAAAATACCAGAAACGCAGCCACTCGCCTTTGAGCATGCCGAACCGCGAGCCGTCGTAGCTGAACAGCGCCAGGCTTTGGGCCAGGCTCGCAACATGAGGATAGAGCAGCATGGCGGCGCCCGTGAGCGCGCAGAGGAGCGCGCAGGCGGCGCATTTTATGGCCTGGGCGGATGACAGCCGGCGTCTTTGCGCGGCAACGAAGAAGGCCAGGTAGAGGAAGGGAATAGACCCGTTGGTATGCATGGGAAGCGCAATCAGGAAAACCAGCGCGCCGGCGCCGCACAGGCAGATCACCCTGCCCGTATCGGAAAACCGTTCGCACAGCCAGAAAACCGCGAGAGCGCACAATAAAACGGTTGTTTCCGGACGGGTGGGCGACAGGTAGAGTTGAACAAACAGAAAATACAGAACGATCAGCGACGCCGCACGCGACGCCTCCTCCGAGGCATACCGCCGGACGCAGGCGTAAAGCACATAAACGCAGGCAAACAGCCCCGCGCTCTGGATAAGGGCGATGAGACGAAAGCTGGGACTTCCGATGAGGGAATATAACAGCGAGTACAGCAGTATCAGCGGCCGGTTAAAGTGGAAAAGCTGACCAAAGTAATCATTGTAAAAGGGATAATGCCATCCCATGGTATTGTAAAGGTGCAAATAATTAATCCCGTCATCCACATTGGGGATGAGCAGCGCGCCGCGGATGAGGCATACCAGTGCCACAAAGGACCAGTAAATCCCCGCACCTGTTTTACCGGTTGCCATTAACAAAGCCCTTAAGCATTTCGATCACCCTGAGCTGCTCGTCTTCACTGAGGGAGGGGTACATGGGCAGGGAGAAGATTTCTTTCGCGGCGGCCTCGGTGCGGGGAAATGATCCTTCCGCATAGCCGAGGTAGCGGTAGGCATCCATGGTATGCACCGGCCAGGGATAGCTGACGTTGAGAAAAATCTTTTGTTGGGCAAGCCGGGAAATGATCTCATCACGCTTTGCATGCCGGCAGACATAGAGATAAAACACGTGCCGGCCGCGGGGGTCACGGTGGGGAAGCACCAGCGGGGTGCCGGAGAGCAGGGCATCGTAGCGATCGGCAATGGCTCTTCGACGGTCGATATAGGCATCAAGATGCGTCAGCTTTTTGAGCAGGATGGCGGCGTGCAGCTCATCGAGTCGGGAGTTGTACCCGTGTTCAAGCGCATAATAGGTTTTTTCCATCCCGTAGAACCGGAGCCGCAGGAGTTTTTTATACAGCGCCTCGTCATCGGTAACCACCATGCCGCCGTCGCCGTAGCCTCCAAGCACCTTGGTGGGATAGAACGAAAAGGCGGCCAGGGTGGAAAGGGAACCGGCCTTCTTTCGGTTGAACTCGGCGCCATGGCTCTGCGCGCAATCCTCCAGGACCGCAAGCGAGTACTTTTGAGCTACGGCGTTGACCTCGTCCATATGCACCATCTGGCCGTACAGGTGAACCGGCAGAATGCATTTAGTCTTTGCGGTGATCGCCTTTTCAAGCAGCGAGGTATCCATGAGATAGGTGTGCGGATCGATGTCCACAAACACCGGAACCGCGCCGGCGGACACGATGGCGGATACGGTGGGTACGGCGGTGTTGGGGACGGTGATCACCTCGTCGCCCGGCCCGATATTCAGTGCCTTTAAGGCCAGGAAGAGCGCATCGGTCCCGGAATTGACCCCCACGCCGTATGACACCCCGCAGTAGCCGGCAAAGGCCTTTTCAAACGCCTTCACCTGCTCGCCCAGGATCAGCCACCCCGATGAGAGCACCGACTCGATGGCCGCCTGTATTTCCTCTTTTTCATCGCCGTACTCTTTGAGATAGTCCCACACCTTAATCATTATCTGCTTCCCTTTTGGCGGCCTGCCTGAGCATATGGAGCGCCCGGGCCTGTGACAGCCAGGTTTCATACAATTCATCAAACCGCTTGTCCCGGCAGGCGGCAAACAGGTGATTGAAAAAGTTTAAAAAGCAGTCGGCGGGCGATATCACCGCTTCGGCCGTCTGATCATTGCGTCGAACATACAGCGTGTTCGCGCAGTCGGCAGTAATCGTGAACACCCGGTCAAACCGAACGCAGAGGGACGGCCCCAGGACGGTGATGGTGTTCTGGTACTCGGTGTCAAACCCGAAATGGCCCACCATGGTCCTGCCCCGGGGGTAGACGGCGGTGAGGCTGAACGCGGTTTCGATGCCGTTCTCCGCCCGGTTGTTGATCCGGCAGAACATGGCGGAGGGATACTCCCCGAAAAACACCGCGCCGGAACTGACGGCATAGGGGCCGAGGTCATTGAGCGCCCCCCCGCCGTGGCATTCCTGGTAGCGGAAATCATCCTGCTTGAGCGGGGGAAAGGAAAACACCGCGGTCACTCTGGTGGGAGCGGTCGCGGCATTGTGAAACTCGTCGCGCACCCGCTCGATCTGGGGATGATAGGAAAACACGTTTGACTCGGCAATGAGCAGATTGTAAGACCGGGCAAGCTCGCAGAGGCGCTGCGCGTCCGCATATGAGGTGCATCCGGGTTTGTCCACGATCACATGGCGGCCGCTGCGCAGGGCCCTTTCAGCCCACGTTGCGTGCAGGCTGTTGGGCAGTGAAATATAGACCAGATCAGCGCCGCTCTTCTCCAGGGCGATGTCATAGGAGGCGAACACCGCGCCGGGTATCTTCTGTTCCTCACGCGCGGTCGCAGCGGAAGAGGCGGTCGCGATATCCAGGGCGGTTACCTGCCCGGTTGCGGCAAGCGCGCCGATCACCCGTTTCCGCGCGATCCGTGAATAGCCGATAAGCAGCACATGCATGGTAACCGCCTCACATCTTCTATGGTACGTTCTCCGCAGGGTCATTCCGCGGCTCGACCGCGGAATCCATTGACTTATTTGTTAGTGGATCCTGCGATCAAGTCGCAGGATGACGAACACTGGACTTCTACAATAGTTTTCTTGTAATCCCCTAAAGGGTCATTCTGCGGCTCGACCGCAGAATCCAGTTAGATAATGTCCTGATATAAATCCTTCCATGTGGGATTATTTTGTTCAATCAAGTCAATTTTCCATTTTCTCTTATAGGACTTGAGGCGCTTTTCCCTGTTGATGGCGTTCTCTGGATTATCAAATATTTCAAAATATACAAGTTTATCTACTCCATATTTACTGCTGAATCCTTTAACAAAACCGTTTTTATGTTCCCATGTTCTTCGTATTAAGTCAGAAGTAATACCGATATATAAAGTGCCATTTTTCCTGCTTGCCAAAATATATACATAATATTGTTTGTCCATTTACAGGGTCATTCCGCGGCTTGACCGCGGAATCCATTGACTTATTTGTTAGTGGATCCTGCGATCAAGTCGCAGGATGACGAACACTGGACTTCTGCAATAGTTTTCTTGTAATCCCCTAAAGGGTCATTCTGCGGCTCGATCGCAGAATCCAGTTTTAAGGGAACGTTTCTTGTCATTCCCCAGTTTGATCGGGGCATCCATTGATTATTGCATCAGTAGATCCTGCGATCACGTCGCAGGATGACGCACACTGGACTTCTACAATAGTTTTCTTGTAATCCCCTAAGGGGTCATTCTGCGGCTCGACCGCAGAATCCAGCTTACTATTTTTCAGTAGATCCTGCGATCATGTCGCAGGATGACGCACACTGGACTTCTACAATAGTTTTCTTGTAATCCCCTAAGGGGTCATTCTGCGGCTCGACCGCAGAATCCAGCTTACTATTTTTCAGTAGATCCTGCGATCATGTCGCAGGATGACCTCCCCGCTATGTCATTTCGAATGAATGTGAGAAATCTTAAAGATTTCTCAGTCGCCGCTGCCCGGCTTCTTCGAAATGACAGCTGGTTATCCTAGATGAAGCTTAAGCACGCGATCAGGCTGCGCGCCTCGACATTAATGTAGTTGGTATGGCGAATAAAATCCAGCAGCTGACCGTAGGTCATCCAGATGTAATTGCCCGGCACGCTTAATCGGTCCGGCGAATCCAGCTCGACCACCATGTACCGGTTCTGGTAATGGTAAAATCGCCCTCCCTCCTCGGAGAGGACGGCGGAGAAGCGGACCGCCTTTTCATCGGCGTGATAGAAATATTCGGTGAAGGGCGGGGCGGTATTCGATCCCATGCGGTAGTCGGCCTCGCCGCAGGAGACGGTGGGACCCATCTCGATGAAATCCCGGTAGCCGGGGCACATGCGCGCCTCAACCAGGAAGTGCAGGACGCCGTTGATGGGCGCCGCCAGGAAGCCGACGATGCCATGCGAAAAATGCTTGAGCAGCGGCTGCGTCCAGGAGGGCACTTCCCGGGTGCCGGCATTCACGGCAACCGCCATCACCGAAAAGTAGTGCCGCGATTCGTGGTATATCTCATAGTCATTTTTATGCCACCCCCTGACGGTGTGGAGCGGTATCGGCTGCACCTGGATCTCGGCGTTTGCCTTCAAACGGGTAAACCAGCTGATGATATCCTCAAAGCGGTAGAGGTTTTTATCTTTTGCCGTCAGCGAGCGGTAAAGATTTCGCTGAAATCCCTCAATCCTCCGGTCAAACAGGACAATGGAAGCCGACTCGGCATCCGGGCATACGCCGTCACCCTTTTCATCGCCATACTGGATGCCGGACAGCACGGTGCGCGAATCCATGTTTACCAGGTTGTCATAACGCAGGAGCCGTTTGAGCTGGCCCAGGGTGAGCCAGCAGAAGTTTTCCTGCGCTTCCACCGCATCCTCAACCAGGATGATGATGTTGCGGTTGCGCTTGTTCAGGTACCGCGCCCCCTGCTCCGACTGCAGCTGGTCAACCACGATGGCGCCCCTGGGGCTGCCTTCGAAAAATTCATAGTAGAGGGGCAGCTTCCCCCGGTGCACCTGGGTATAATTGCTTTTGGTTGCCTGGAGCGTCGGTGAGAGCTGGACCAGGTTGACATTCCCCGGCTCCATTTTTGCCTGCATGAGAAAGTGCAGGACCCCGTCAAATGACCTGGCGATGATGCCGAGGATGCCGATCTCGGGCTGGCTGATAATCGGCTGTTCCCAGGCCAGTTCCCCGGGGTAATTGGTGTGCACCGAAATGCCGTGGATGGTGAAAAACCTGCCGGAGCGATGCGCCAGGTTGCCGGTGGCGGGATCACAATACCAGTCATTGAGTTCCGCAAAGGGAATCTGCCTGACGGCGCAGGCGCACCGTTCAGATTGCGCGGCAAACCAGGTGAGGAACTGTTCCTCGGTGAAGAACGCCCCTTCGGTGGTCAAGGCCGATCGCAAAAGCTCCTGTTGCAGGGACGGGCAGCTCATAGGCACGGAAGGCTATGCAGTGATAAAACGAAGGTACGCTTCTTTCGAACGAAAGGATCGCGACATGTCATAATAACTGTTGGCGATGACCAGGCACACGCTGCCCGGGGCAAAACCGGTCATGCTGATAAAAATCATGCGGGGAATATAAAGGCCCCGGGTGGGGTCATTCATGTCAAAACTCCTGGTATGTTCCCCGTCAAACACCTCGAGTGAGAAGGACCCGGCGGCAGCAACGACCACCTGGTCCGTGTCCCGGTGGGCATGCCCCCCCCGGTCCTGGACGATGTGGTGCATGTAAAAAACCCGCTTGATCTCGAAGGGGATGTCCCGGGCGCCTTCTATGGCGGTGAGCACTCCCCGGCTGTCCGCAACCGAGGGAAGGGATATGAACTGTACCTGGTCAAGCATGCGGTCGGTCACACCATATTCCTTTTCGGGTTAATCGCCGATCACCGTATCGACAACGTAGGGGGGCCGCTTCCTGCTTTCATCTAAAATGCGCCACAGGTATTCGCCGATGATCCCGAGCATGATCATGATCAGCCCCAGCAGAAAGGTGAGGATGACCACCAGGATGGTCCAGCCGGGCACGGCAATGATGCCGAAGAACCGCAGCAGTATCACCAGCAGGCCGTAGGAAAAGCTCAGCACCGCGGTCAGCAGGCCGATGCCGGAGATGAATCGTATGGGGGCGTATGAGAAATTGATGAAGGTGTCGATGAACAATTTTATTTTCTTGGCCACCGTCCACCGGGAGACGCCGGCCTCCCGTTGCTGCCTGACATATGAAACCGAGCCCCGGTCGTAGCCCAGCCAGAAGATGAGGCTCATGATGTTGGTGTTCTTCTCGGTGATCCTGCCCAGCTCCTCCACGATCTGCCGGTCGACCAGCACCATGTCAAAACCGCCCCGGGGATAATCGGCCATGGCAAACCGCCGCAGCAGTGCGTAGTAGACGCCGGAACACAGGTCCTTGAGCGCCCCGTCCCGTCTGCCTTCGCGCATCCCCAGCACCACCTTCCTGCCCCCCTCCCACTGCCGGATCATTTCCAGAAACAGCTCGGGAGGATCCTGGAGATCCGCGGCAATGACCCCGGCGCAATCGCCCTTCGCGTAGTGCAGGCCGGCCTGGATGGCGGCCATGGAGCCGAAGTTCCTGCTCAGCTTGATTATCTTTATTCGCGCGTCCTGCCGGTGCGCCTCGGTCAGAAGCTGAAAGGAGTTGTCGCCCGAACCGTCATCGACGAAGATGAATTCCAGGGCGTACCCCGGCAAGCGCTCCTGCAATTGCTGCAGCCGCGGGATCAGCCGCGGAATATTCGGCGCGTTGTAGTAGACGGGCACTACAATGGAAAATGTTTTCATGTCGGCATCAGAAGGCTTTTAGTTTCTTTCGCACCGGGTCATCCTGCGACTTGATCGCAGGATCCTGTTTTGGAGGGACGCCCTCCGTCGCATCCGAATATGATATGCGGCCATGACGGAGCATGGCCCTCCAGTGCCTCTCCTTGCGCACGTTTCGTATCAATTATCATGTCGAGCGAACGCGAGAAATCTTTTACATCGCACACTCCCCGCGCTACTCGCTTCCATCGGCACCGGCAGGTCTATAAAAGGTGACGGAGAGCTCCTTCAGTCCGTATTTCTTAAAGCTTTTCAACGCCGCCTGGTTTCGCGCATCGGCCCTGATTTCGATAAAATCCACCTTGTTGCTCATGAACCAGCCCTCGATGCCGCGGTACAGCCGCTTTCCCACATGCCGCCTCCGGTGCGGTTCATCCACAAAGATATTGGAGAGATAGCCGACCTTCCTTTTCTCATAAATGGGGGGACGCTCCTCGATCCACCCCATGACGAATCCCACGCAGGCATCATGCTCGGACGCCACGATTAGTTTAAAATCGGCATCGGCCGCCCTTTTTTCAAGGTATTTTTTAAACGCGTCATCGGCATCCGGCGCAGGCGCGTAATAGCCGGCGTCTATTGCCGTGTGCAGCCGGGTCAGACGCGATTTCAGCAGCACGATCGTCGCTATGTCCTTCCGCCCGTAATCACGAATCACCAGCACTGTACCACCTCCGCACTGCAATTAACAGCACATTTTAGGGTCACATCGCAACTCGTAACGTCCCATCACCCTGCATAATGTAAGGTAAGGCCGCCTCTCATTATGCCTGTTTGTTCCTGCACTTCTCACCTGATCCGGAACTCCATAACACGTATGTTTTCAAGTATCACCCCGAATTGAAAGTGAAGGTCTCTTGTTGTCATTTCGAACGAAGGTGAGAAATCCTGCAAGATAAATTATAGAAGATTTCTCAGTCGTCGTTCACAACTCCTTCGAAATGACAGGAATCGGACTTCATCATTCCCACGAACCCTTAAGTGCGCCGCTAACGATTCCCCCTATGATCTCTGCCGGTCATTCCCGCGAAAGAGGGCATCCAGTACAATGAGCCATGGGGATTTCCCGATCAAGCCGGGAAATGACAATAAAAGGAATAATTAGAAGTTCCCTTGCTGGTTGAGATGTGATCCTCCAAGATGGTAAATGTTCAGGAACCGCCGGAAGCCCGGATACTGCCGGACCGGCTCACCCAGCATGGCGTTATACGCGTCGAGCTGCTTTTCGCTAACCGCAAGCAGCGCGGAGGGGGGTATGATCACCCAGCCGGAAAAGCGTTTCCCCTCAATCTCCCGGATCAGCGGTTCATCGATGACCCATATTTTCCAGCCGGGCTCATTGGCGGTATCGCGCCAGCGCGCTCTCATGATGACATAATCCGCTGCCGGCTCCAGGTAGTAGGCCAGGCAGGCGCGGCTGATAAAATCAGAGGTGACGATTTTTTCTTCCGCGGCCGCACGCCCCCTGAGGTACGCCGCCGCATCGCGCCAGTTGACCTTGCCGCCGCCGCGGGCAGCCTGCGCCGCGGGCCACGCCAGAACCAGCATCAGCAGCAGCGCCGCCGCGGCGGGAGGCAATGTGCTCCGGACGCTGACGGCGCGGACTCCGTGTGCGCACACCAGGAGAAAGAGCGGCAGGAGAAATATGGCGTTCCGCGCCGTAACCACCCGCGTGGCATAACTGAGGGCGAACAGCAGGCACAGCATGACGGTGAGACAGACCACGACGGTCAGCACGTGCCGCTCACGCATGCGCCATGCATATGCGGCACCCGCGACAAACAGCAGCAGATACCCATAGAGCCATCCCCGGTGCCCGCCCGCCGTCGGGGCAAAGGAGGAGATGATGGATTTGAAGAACAGCGGGTCCGCCCGCAGGGCATACCCCGCTTCCCCCCCGGTATACTCAAGCTGGGCGATGAAATAAGGCAGCCAGGGCAGGAACATGACCAGGGGAATGAGCATGGCGACGGCCATGAGCGCCGCCCGCCGCTTCCGGCCCTCCTTCGACCGCATCCCCCATAACAGGATCATCCCCTCACCGGCAATTACGAAAACGCCGAAATAATGGGTCAGCAGCAGCAGACCGTTGGCGATGCCCAACCAGACGCCGGATGCCGGATCATTCCGCTCGATGAAGCGGCGCGCCAGCAGATAGCTCACCAGCGAGAGGAACAGAAAGAGCGAGTACATCCGCGCTTCCTGCGAATAGGCAATGGCCATGGGCGAAAAGGCAAGCAGCGCCGCCGCCAGCAGTCCGTTTTCCCTGTCGGTGAGCGAGCGGGCGAAGCGATACAGCGCAGCGATGGCCGCCACGCCGAACACCAGGGCGGGCATGCGCACAACCCAGTCCGCGGTGCCGAACAGAAGCATCACCAGCTTCATCAGCACATAGTCCAGCGGGGGAGAGGAGTGGCGGGTGATCAGCGGGAGCATCTCCTTCCAGGCGGCCTGGGCGACGGCCGCCTGCGCCATCTCATCAAACCAGAGCGATTGCCGATTAAGAAACAGGCCGCGAATCACAAGGCCCGCTGTAATGATAATAAGCAGCATAGCATGTTCCCTCTCGTGCACCTGACTCTAGAGTATCTTGGGTTCGGTGTCAAGCCGTCTTGAGGGCCAACGATCAATGGTTCGACCCGCCATCGCCTATTTGAACTGTTGATTTATATTTGAAAATCATTTAATGTGGTGCAGTATTAAGCGCCGGCGTCAGCGCTGCGTCCACAACCTGACCACCCGGCACAAATTCTCAATCGGATAATACGTTGACGGCTCTGCTTGCAGTTCTTGTCATCATCTGCATTGACCTGTTTCTGTTACCGGCGCGCCTGTACACCGTCCCGCCCCGCACCCCCCGCTTTTTTTATAACAATATCACTCAACATCCGTACTGCGCCGGTTACACCGAAAACGATGATGATGATTCCCTGGAATGCGACGGCTACTGGTCGGGCGGGCCGGACGGCTCCTCGTGGGAAAAACTTTATCTGCGAAAGGCAACCACCGGCGGCGCCGCCTGCCGCGGCTGCCTTGAGTATCTGGCGGATGAGACGCCAACCCTCTGGTTTAACGTGGTTGACGAACACGGGCCGGGCGCAGAGGTGTGGTGCGAGCTTGAAATCAGCACTGAGCAGCAGTTCGGCTCGCCGGCTCTATACTACCGTTCACAGAAGCTTGCCATACAGCCGGGGAATTCGGTTGACTGGGATTATACCGTCGGGCAGGAAGCATCCGGCGAGGACGGCAACCGCGGACGCTATCATGCGGGGAGCGCCTCGACACGTCTTCCCTGCTACGGCAAGGTTATGCGTTACTATTGGCGGGTGCGCGCCTGCAACCAGCTGGATTCCCGGACCGGACTCTGTGATTCCGGGAGCGCGAGCCCCTGGCTCTGCAGCGGTGAAGGGGATTGCGGCACTGACGGGGATGATGCCGACCGCGATCCCTGGAATAACGAGCCGGGATTCGGTTACGCACCCTATTTCATTAATGCCGACGATGCCGATCAGTATTATGAGACGGTGGGTGCGGTGACCGGCACGTCGGCCCAGGTGGCGGTGGTCACGCCCCATGAACTTGACCGCTTCTCCATCGAATACGGCACCGGCAGCTCATACGGCGATGAAACCGATCCGCTCACCAATGCAACGGGACCGATCAAGGCAACCCTCACCGGCTTGCGTCCGGACACGGTGTATCATTACCGGATTACGTGGACGGAAGACGGGGTAACCCGGTATGGCAGGGACCGGACATTCAGGACGGCCCGCACCACAGGCAACCCTTTTACCTTTGTTATTACCGCCGATACGCATTGGCTCGATTACAGCGACTATTACGACAAAATGGCAGGCACCTTGAAACCCGCGCTCGAATCGGTTGGCGCCGATTTCTGGGTGGATCTGGGGGACCTCATAGCAGCCGACCTGGGCGTGTACTGGACACAGGACCATGCCAATGCCCTTTATACTCGGGCGCTCCGGGGCATCAATCCCATCGCTTACTCCCTGCCTTTCATATCGGTCGTCGGCAACCATGAAATGATTAACCAATATTACGGCGCCGACGGCTGCCCCTTCGGCGCCGCCCTGCTGGACATCCGCTGTCAAGACGCCACGGGGATTCGCTACGGCCAACCGCTCTATGCGTTTCAGGGGAATGCGCGAACCAGTTTCTTCCCTTCATACAGCCATGGGATTGAATCCCTCAGCCCGGATTTCAAGACATTTTTTTCATGGGAATGGGGTGACGCCTTATGCATTGCGCTGGATCCTTTTTTGTATACCACTGAGTATCCAACCCGCTGTGATGGCGTCAAGCCGGTCTTTACCCTCGGAGAAGCGCAGAAAACCTGGCTGCTGAACCTGCTCGCCAACGACACCCACGCATGGAAATTCATTTTCATGCACCAGCATGGCGGCCAGCCTACCGATACGCAGCACATTTTGCTCGGGGATCACTGGGAAGAAGAATGTTACGGCAGAGGCGGCGCCGCTTCAGTCGAAAATTCCATCGAGTATCACGAATGGATACAAGCAGCCTCAGGCTATAAAAATGTGATCATGTTTCTCGGCCATGACCATGTTTTCAGCACGGGAGTGCATGAACATATAAGATACTTTTCGTGCCCCATGCCGCAGACAGACTACAATTGGGCGTTTGACGAATTGGGCTTTCGAGGCGAGGACTGGACATACCAGGAGGAAGCTACATTCTCCGGCACGGTGGTCGGCATCGGCATGGGCCTGGGCACGATTTATTTAAAGGACTACATCTTTCCCCCGCCGGCATCAGAGATTTACAAGAACTTTACCGGTTTGTTATTAAGAAACTATGGACAGCAGGGAAAGCCGAAACGCTTCCAGCGGTATCTCAAACAAATCGATCCCGCCAAACCGAGCGTGGGTTTTGATAATGGTTTTTCCCCGACCGAGTATGGCGGATATGTCAGGGTCGCGAAGGATGGCGAGAAACCCGACATCGGCCATTCGCTAAAAGGATGGGAGGTGGGTGATCATGTCGCGGTGCACCGGGTGGCGAGCGGCGTGTTGCGGGTCGATGTTTCCCCGCAGAAAGTGACCGTCAGCATGCTTGACACCAGGGGAAGGCCGATGGTGTTTCCGAACAGGTATGATCGCGCGGGTCAGGAAGTGAAGTACACCATCTGCTCCGGGGAGCTGGAGGCGGACGATCGCGGCCTCTGTGATAACCGTTCAACCCGGTCGCAGCCCCTTCAGACAGAAGCGATCCCCTTCAAGAAGAGCAGCTGCGCCGCGAGCTGTGGGTGCAAGGGCAACTTCGATAACGATCCGGACGTCGACGGCAGCGATGCCGCAACCTTCAAGGCCGATTTCGGAAGAGGATTGCTCCACCGACGCTGCATTACCGGAGACCCGTGCAACGGCGATTTTGAATGCGACGGCGACGTGGACGGCACCGATGCCGCGGTTTTCAAGCAGGACTTCGGCCGCAACCGGTACCAGAACCCCTGTCCGAAATGCCCCGGGCCGTAGGCCGGGTTGGCCGCCGCCGGGCGGCTTTCGGCACTTGACATGCCTCATGTCAAGCTGCGCTGAAGACCACCAACCCATTGTGTTCAAAACGGTGTCCTGTCATGAGCCGGACGTTTCTCGCAGTATCTCTGCCAAGCCGTTGCGTATCCCGGGCCGAATGCACGGATGTTCGGCAAGATATTCCCGGTCGGGCGCCGGCAGTTCCCCCTGCTCAATGCGCCTGCTTATTTCCGGCACCAGCCCCTGCAAGACCGTCCACGCCTGCAGGCGGGTGCCCTTTTCGTTAAAATGTATGGCATCGATAAAGAGATCGGGGTCCCTCGGGAAGCTGCCCGCCACATCAATGAAGTGGATGCCGTGCGCGCCGGCATAGGTTTGGAAAACCCTGTTTTGAAAATCCGACAGTCGTTTACAATCAGCATAGGTAAGCGGCCAGTGCACCTTATTCACATACTGAAAGATGGACTTGTGGCGCACCGGATCAAGCATCAGTCCATCGTAGGGCAGCCATACGAAGGACAGGAGATACAACCGGCACTGTATTGCCTCCGCCTGCCGGCGAATCGTCTCAAGGTCTCGTATGATTTCTGAAAGATTCAGCGCAAGGTCCGGCCGTGAAATATCCGGTTCCTCCGCATCAATGCCGGCGCCGGTGTCTAAAACATATGCGGGTTTAGGCGGCTCGGCGCCGGGGCCGGTCCCGCTCATTTTTTCAGCGAGTTCACCCGCGCGCCGCGCCGTTGCAGAGTAGCGTCCGATGGAATTGAGCAGGCGCGCCAAGTCCCCCTGCTCAGCTTGTGAGGGGGAGGGCATGCTCTGCAGATGCTTAATGAGCGGCCCATAGGCAAATTGATTGGCGCCCTCATAATACACCACCACATCAGGCTCCAGCGGCAGAACCTCCTGTCGGAAAATAGCGGCGATATCAGAAGATGCGATCCCCTCCCGCGCCGCATTGATGACTTCAAACCGGACGTTCCACTTGTTTTTTTGCGCCAAAACATTCAACCATGCCCCCACATGTTCCGGATAGCTGAATCGCAAGGAATGCAATCCAAGGGTGGTCGATGCGCCTAAAAAACAGAGACGGATGGTGCGGCGCGGCTTATTCAGGTCCAGATCTTGTCCCCGCCATCCGAAATTATTGGTTATCAGCCCGCCGGGCAGGGTTACGCCGGGCGGAAAGCGATAGGCTGGATGAGTGCTGTTCTCGCACGGCTCAAAAACAACCGTTTCTTTGGGAAACGTCATAAAGCTTTCATATAAAGGACCTTTGCCCTGTATCTGGTTGAGCAAATAATTCCGGTTTATCTCCCGTACCGCGTTGCCCATGGCATACGCTTCCGTCCCCCTTGCCTTATTCATTAAAAAGGACAAAAAAGGATCGGCCGGTTTGGGGGGCACCGGCTGCGGGTCAAGCAGGAACCACTCGGCTTCAACCGTATCCGCGAGCGGCATCTTGGTGAGATACGAGCTCAGGGGCTTTTGCGTGGACGGCACTGGAGGGGAAGGAAGTTTGGCGCCCAATGCAACAGGCAGCAGCGGGTAGCCGTCAATTTTTCTCACTAGTATTTCAATGATGACAAGCGACAGCAGGGAGCTCAGCACCAGCACAATCAGAGAGCCCAGCAACAGTGGTTTTCTCCGCATTCGATCCACCACCTTTCTCACGTGCGCTGTTTTTGGGAATGTCGGTTCCGACAACAACGCATTGCAGGGGGAGGCATTTGCTTATTCCTCAAGCACCTGCAGTCAGCGCATGGCTGCAGTGCCGGTATCTGCAAGCGGCGCGCTTTTGTTCTCAGCTGACAAGTTGTCCTGAGAACCAACGTCCCCTGTTTTGAGGGAACGGCAGCGTTCACCCTCCATCTCCCGGCTCTCACGGCAGCGGGCAGAAGAGTCATCGCCGGCATCCAGCAGGGTCCGGCGGAAGCGGTCGACGGTTTCAGCAAAACCCATCCCGACCCCTTCGTAAAATGCTTCCCGCAAGGCACCCTCGAACAGTTCGCCCGCCCTGCTGTCCAGGGGATAATCAGGGCAAAGCAAAGGATCAAAGCACATCTCCGCGCCCACCAGCATGCCGATGCCTCTCACCGTATCAGGCCGATACCCATCGGGCACGTTATCGAGGTCGCGCAGCAGATTTTCTTTTCCCTGGACTCCCCGGGAGCCGCTGAGCTGGCGCTCGAATGTCTGCAGGAAATCCCTGAAAAACCATTTTTCCATCGCGGGGATGGAGGCAACAATCATATCCCGGTTCAGCAGAAAGCCGTAATGCTTATACCCGAGATGGCGGTATCCCCACTGGAGGTAGAACATCCGCGGGTGCATGCCCGCCACCGCCTCTCCCACAGGCTCAAACGCATCTTCAGAAACATGCTGGGCGGCCCGCACGATCCCGTACACCGCATCAGCGAGGTAGGGCGGGGGAACGCTCGTAAGCCACCCTTCCAACTCCGCAACTTTCTCGTCTCCGGCGATCGCACGCAGGGCGGCATCGGTCCCCAGGCACCGGTATACCTCGCCGAGATTCTCCTCCGGGTAGGCGCTGACCAGGCGGGCACGCGAGGACGGCGTCAAGGGATTCACATCGCTCAGCAGAAAACGGGTGCTCATCTGGTCATAGCTGTATCCCTTGTAGCACAGCAGCCGTTTGTAATCATCCCGTGAGCAAAGCCGCAGGGCGCCAGCCGCGCCGCAGGCGAGAAAAAAAACCAGTAGCAGGCCCACCGCCGCGACCCGCCCTTTTCCCACCCTTCCTCCGCGCAACATGCCGGTGATGCCCGCGGCGGCAATGGCAAAATAAAAAGGGTAGAGCAGGTGCAGCCAGCGGTAGCGGTATACATCGGAGACCGAGAAGTAGCCGAAGAAGCCGATCGACGGCCAGTATTCAAACGGGGCAATCTTCATGGGGGAGAGGGAAAGGCAGAGGAGAAAAAAGATCGGAAAGCTCAGGAAAAACAGCGCCGGTGCGGCAGGATAGACCGGCGCGCGCAGTTCCCCTCCAAGCCCCCTGGCCTTGTCCGTACCCCGGGACACAGCGCTTCGCGCAATACAAAACCCGCAGGCCGCGAGGAAGAGCACAAAAAGCACTGAAACCACACTCATCTCTTTCGCCGGATAGCCGTAGCCCAGCGAGTGGGGCAGGTTGAAGAAAAAATTTTGGATGAAGCGCCGGCCGTCCCCCCCGATGTTTTCCAGAATCGCGGATAAATATCGTCCTCCGGCCGGCGACGATATCGACCGGAGCACCCAGGGGACCGCACCCGCAGCGAACCCCAGAACGTAGCCGGGCATGCCCTTGACGGCAACGCGGAACGGCACGGCGAACATGAGAAATAGGAGGCAGAAGGCGCTGAGGATAATGAAGGTATAGAAGGCATAGGTTCCCAGGGCAGACAGCAGGCCCAGGCCCAGCCACCAGCGCATCCCCGCCCTGCCGTCCCCGCCTTCGGTAATGTGAAAGAGGCACAGGAGCTGAAGCGCCGCGATGGGGTTGATCACATGGTGGGAGGCGATGGTCCCCATGAGACCGAGCCGGGCAAACATGGGGGGCGGGAGGGTGAAGAGAGCGGCAAAGAGCGCGGCAGCCCATACTCCATAGTATCGGCGCAGCAGCAGCATCCAGCACAGAAGGGTGACCAGCGACGAGGCGAGGGCGAAGAGCTTGAATGAAAGGAGGGAGCGGCCGAAGCCGGTAAAAAAGGGCGCCAGCAGAAATCCCTCGATCAGGCCGTCGCCCGACCGCGCTTCATACTGGTATGCCAGGAGCGGGGCCCGCAGCCCGCCGTCCAGCAGGTCACAGGCCAGCACCCCGCTGGCGGTCTCGTCAAATGCCGGATGGGCGATATGGGAACAGCCGAAGAGCAGGAGGCTGCCCCGCTGCGCCAGGAACAGGCAAACGACGGCCAGCAACATTACCCATGTTGTGCGGTTATTCTTCGCCACCACCACCCCCACACCGCACAGAAACATAACAGCGGCGCCAGGCTCAGCAGGCTGTGAGGAAACAGCAGCTCGCCGAGGTTAAATGAGTTGTTATTGGTTATGGCATCCCAGTACCTGATGTCCGCCAGCCGAGTAATATCGTACTGTTCGAAATGGGAAAAGGGAACCGGGTTGATGGACACCTTTCCCGCAAGCAGGTTCCTTGCCACCACCTCCGCCAGGGGATTACGCACGTCACGGGGAATTTCGTTGCCCACCGCCGCAATCGAAAGATTGATAAGCAGGGAAGCGCCGCCCAGCAGCAGATAGAGTTTGGGAAACCGGGCGAAGGACATGCCGGCAATGAGATACAAAAAGGGGAACATCGGCAGCAGGTAGCGGGGGCCCGCGGCGGACCCGCCGTGCCAGGCATGGAAGCCGGCAATGAAACATATAAACACTGCGGAGATCAGCGCGCAGATCAGAAGTGAACTCCGCCACTGCCGCCTCCCCAGGAAGAGAAAAAAGCCGGGAACGGCCATCAGCAGCACCGGCGAGCTGAAAAAGAGACCCCGGTAGGGCGAGATGAGCAGTTCGTAAAGCCGCCTCGCATCCGGGAACCCGAAGAGCGTGCCCTCCACTTTCCACATCACCAGGTCATTGGAGTAATTGTAGCTCGAGGCCAAAGGGTGACCGAAGCACGCGTAGTTATACCACCCCAGCACGGCGCCGGGCAGCATGCAGCCGAGCACAAAAAGCGGGATATAGCTTCTCCCCTCCCGCACGCTCACCAGGCAGAACGCCACCGCTGCAAGCATGATCATGGTGGAAGGTTCAATGAGCACGGCCAGCGCCGCGGAAAACCCGGCAAGCATGGCCATCATGTTCTTGCGGGATGACCCGCCGTACCTGATGTTCATGGCCAGCACAAACGAAAGCAGCGAGCAGCAGGCCGCCGGCTGGTGGCAGTAGAAGGTGGTGCTGTAGGAGAACGCCAGCGTGCCGAACCCGAACAGAACCGTGAGCGTCATCGCCGCGGTGGCGCTCATGGCGAAAACCCGGTGAAAGGCATAAAAGAGGAGCAGGCAGAGAAAGGCGGACAGCGCCGCTACCGTGAAGACGGTGCTCACGTAAGCTCCCGCCAGGATCTGGCGACCGGGATCACCGGGCATGAAGCGGGCGGCGATCATGCGGGATGCCGCAAAAAAAGGGACCGCGAGAAACGAGAGCCCCGGCGATTTGTTTGAATAGTAGTGACCGTCAGCATACGCCCAGTCCCCGGTGTTCACCCACTCCATCCCGGGCGCATCCTCCTTATACCGGTCAATGGCGAAAGTGCCATGTTCGATGATGGCCCGCGTCAGGCATATCCTCGCGTTCTGGTTCCATCCCCCGCCCTGAAAAAAATAGGCATAGGTTATGAAAAAGAGGAGGAAAAGGGGGACGTAGAGGGATCGGCTGCGAGTTTTTAGAGGTTCGGCGTTTTTCATAAACCACCTTACAAAGGGGCACAGGATTATAGTTTTCGGTTGACAGTTTACAGTTGCCCGCTGAAAACTTCAAACTGGAAATTTTAGGCAGGATGCATGATAAAACAACAAATCCGAAATGCAGGAGGCAGGCAAAAACATGAGAGGCCATCACCTATCCCATACCCCTCATTGTACCTTAAAATACAAATGACCAAATCTGTTAAAGACGGTTACCGGCCATGGAAAAAGACAATTGCATTAAAACAAAGGTGTGAAAAGGTTTCACGTCATTCTGCGATGCCCCTTTTGTCATCCTGCGACTTGATCGCAGGATCCAGTATTTGAATGGACACGCCCGGTTGTGTCCTACCACTTTTTTATTTTCTGGATTCTGCGGTCAAGCCGCAGAATGACCCGACAGGGGCGGCTTCCGCCGCGAAATATATTTCATATCTGTCATTTTGAAAGCGCGGGACCCTCTATCCACGTTCCTTAATCCTCATCGGCATAAGGTGTGATACGCCTGCTGGAGGGGGAATGGAGGGCCATGCTCCGTCATGGCCGCATCGATTCGGACGCGACGGAGCGCGTCCCTCCACGCCATTATTGCCGAGTCAACCCCTCCCTATAATACACATCAACGCCATAGCGTGACGCAAAATGCTTTTTCAGCACAAAATGCGTTTTGACATAGTTGTATATGTCCACCTGCCCGGGACGCTCGGCGTACAGCATTTCATCTTCATAGGGGGGGCGGATGTCCGGCAGCCAGGCGGTGATCAGGCACCAGGCGCGCTGCTTGCCTTCCAGGAGCGCCGACAGCTCGTCTCCGGTTTCAGGCGTAACAATAGCAATATCCCGGGCATAGTAGCGGAAATGCTCCCCTGCATATCCCAGGGAAAAAACCAGGTCACCGGTGCGGCCGCGCACCTGTGCTTCCACGTAGCGGACGGCCTCACGGTAATCCTGCCGGTCCTTGGTCAGTGTCACCGCAAGCGCAGGATACTGGAGGTAGACAATCATCGCAATCAGGGCCGTTATCACCGCACTGCCCAGCCGGGGCCGGAACCGGCCGGCCAGCCACACCATGCCCCGGCTTATCACCAGGAGCGCGAAGGGCAGCACAAATATGAAATACCGCTCAAACATGAACATGGGATTGAGCAGCAGATACAGGGAGAGCGGCAGGACGAAGAGCACCGTAAGATATAAGCCAAGCACCGGATCCTTTCTGAGGGTAACCAACATGCCCAGAAAAAACAGGACGCCATACACAAGGATGCCGGCAACGCTGCTGAGGCCGGGAAAAAGAAATGAATCCAATAGGCTTTCCATGAAAGGCAGCCGATCAACGTTTACCAGACGCACCTTGCCGAGATTTTCCACAAAGGCCGGCAGGATGGGGCTGTACAGAAGGACGGTAAGCGCGCCGGCGCAGATCAGGGCCGCCATTGCCCGGCGCACTGCCCGGGGGCTGACGCGCGCCCGTTCGGGAAACCATGCGGCCATGGCCAAGAGCATGAGCGCGACGACACTCTGGGCAACCGACACCGCCGCCATGAAGACGTGTGAACCAAAACCGAGAACGGTATAGCAGGCATAGAGCATCCATGATCGAATCCCGTCCGACTTCACCCCCTTGAGAAAGTAGAACGAGGAAAGCACCGAGAAGAGGGCAAGGCCGGCATAGCCCCGCGCCTCCGTTGAGTGGTCGATGTGGAAGGGGGACAATGCAAGCAGCAGGGCTGCTATGACAGCGCAGGATGCCCCTGCATGGCGCTTCCCGAACTGAAACAGCGCCGGGACGGCAAGAAGCCCCAGAATAAGCGCGGGCAGCCGGACGGCAAACTCGCTCTCGCCGATCATTTGTATCGAGCCGCGCGCCAGCAGGGAGTAGAGCAGATGGTTATTGAAATAGAAACCAAGGTCGGCAAAGATGTGCCAGACGGAATGCGCCTTCGCATAGGGAAGCGTGCTCCAGATTTCATCCCACCAGAAGCTCTGGTTGATGTTCCAGCAGCGCAGGATGGCGCCCGCCAGCAGAGCAAATACCAGCAAAAGCGCGGAAGTTCTGTTACTTATTTCAGATTCGTTAATGTGCGGGATGTATTGATTCATCTATTCGCGGCTCAAGTCGCTCCTACCAACCCTCACCATATCTGAGAGAGAAAGGTAAGACTGATAGTTACTTCAACAAGCCAAGGTTGTCATTTCGAAGGAGCTTATGCGACTGAGAAATCCTCTATGATTATAAAAGATTTCTCCCTGCGGTCGAAATGACAGGACAATTGAAACTCTCCCTGCGGCATCGTCATGCCGCGGCTTGACCGCAGAATCCATCGACGGTTATAAAGATTTCTCGCATCCGCTCGAAATGACAACCCGGGTGACAGCGCGGTTGGCACCGGTTCTTCCTTATTACCTGCATTGCTGCCCTGCGGACCCGGCAGGAGCGGCTTTCAGCCGCGCATTGTCTCTGCCTCGTGTCATTTCAGAGGAGCATGCGCGGCCGCGCAGTTGCGCATTCCGCCGCCCGCAGACGATTTCCCCAAAAATACATTGAAAAAAGGGGCAAAATCTGATTTAGTCTCACCCAGCCGCAGGCGCACGGCAACGCCTGCAGTATAACTGTTTATCATCCGTAAATAAAACACTTTTTTCAGCACGCCACCATGCACGCCGCACCCGGTTGCATCAGCATCGTGATTCCGGTGTACAACGAGGAGAAGCGAATCCATCTGTTTCTCCCCCGGGTCACCGGGTATGTGACCCAACACGGTTTATCCGGCGAGCTGGTAATCGTCGACGACGGGAGCACCGATCAGACCGTGGCGGTTATCGATGAGATGCTGCGCCGACAGCTGCCCGGGCAGTACCGTATCATACGCCTTGCAAAGAACGCGGGGAAGGGCGCGGCCATCAGACAAGGGATGCTGGAGGCGACGGGCGATTATATTTTCTTCATCGATGCCGACGGGTCGACCTCCATTGAAGAGATCGGACGGTTCATCCCCCGGTTCACTGACGAGGTCGACATCTATATCGCACGGAGAACCCTCAAGCAGAAGGCGCCCTTTAAAAGAAAGTTCTTCGGCTACGGATACATCCTGCTGGCAAATTGCATACTCCGCCTCGGCGTGTCCGACATCACCTGCGGATTCAAGTGTTATCGCAAACGATGCGTGCAGGCCATTTTTTCCCGGCAGCGGCTCAACAACTGGAGCTTTGACGCGGAAAATATTTTTGTTGCCCGGAAATTCGGATACCGGATTAAAGAGATAGAGGTGGCGTGGGAACACGTCGGCGGCTCCAAGGTAAAGGTGTTTAAAAATGTGGTCGTTTGCGGTTTCGACCTGCTGAGGATTAAATTGAATGACCTGAAGGGGCTCTACGCGTGAGCGCGGGGCAGGCGGACTGAGGAGGCGTGATCGGTTGTCCGCTCAACTATTGTTCACGGTTGCTCCAGCATGCAATAATCTTCTACTATGGATTCCACCCGCGCCACTTCCCGCAGATTCCAGACACTGTTCATCCTGCTGCTTATCACCGTCCATTCCTTTTTGATCAACGGGTATTTCTACTCCAGCCGCTTTTTGACCGTGGCCACCTATGTGGATCCGATTGCCGCCGCGTGCGACCCCTCCCTGTTCCGCAACTCGCTCTATGTCCAGAGCCTGAAGGAAAAGAACGCCCGCCTCTCACTGGTGCACGACCTCGGCGCGCACCTCTTCTGCGATGTCGATCTGGAAACCATCTCGCTGATCCAGTGGTGCGTCTGCCTCTTTCTTACCGTCTGCGCCCTGTTTTATCTGGGCACAACCGTGACCGGGTCGGCAATTGCCGGATACGGTACCGCGCTTCTTTTCAACACCGCGCTCAACACCTGGACCCTCGGGTCCCCCGCCGTCTATATCAACTTCTTCCACCACGGCATTCAGTGGGCAATTCTTTTAAACATCCTCTCGCTCACCCTCATCCTTAAAAAGAGATATCCCGCGGCGTTGTTGTGCATGGGCGTGGCGTGGAACTTTCATCCCATGAGCGTGGTCTTTCTGTTCCTGCTGCTTGCCCCCTATGGCGTCATGCGCCGCCGGGAGTTCGGGCTCAGGACGGTGGCTGCCTGCGCGGCCTGTTTTGTGATTCCCGCCCTGCCCCTGCTGATCAAGTCATATCACTACCTGGGCATGGAATGGCGGTACGGCGCCGAGTGGATAACCACCGTACAATGGACCGCGTGGTACACGGTTTTCGCATCCACCTGGCCGGCGCGCTATTTCCTGAAGGCCGGTCTTTTCCTGTGGCTTTTTCTCATGGGGCTCTCAACGCTTCCCCGGCGCGACCCGAAAAAGGATATCATCTGTTTTGTGGCGGCCATCGGGGCCCTGTGCGCCGTCGCCACCCTCTGCGCCGATGTGTATCCCGTGCCGGTTGTGATGAAACTGAGCCTCTGGCGAACGTCATGGATTTACATCATCCTGGCGCTCCCCTGCGTCACCTCCCTCCTGATAGCGCTATGGGACGCATCGCCGGCAAGCCGGTTCGTCGTCTGCGCCACCTTCATCCTGCTCACCGGCTGCATCCAATCCTTCCCTTTCTATTACCTGATTCCCCTGGCTTGTTTCATTTTTCTCCAACGCTACCGCTCGTCATTGGTCAACCGTTATCCATGGCTCTACCGTCACGAAACCCTTGTCTTCTTACTGTTGCTGGCGCTGTGCATGGCGTATCAGGCGGTCTTTGACCGGGGGCTGAAGCCCACCGTTGCCGGCCTGGCGCTGGTCCTTCTCTTCCTTCTGCTGCTGAACCTCCGCGAGCGGGCGTCTCCGGCATTGACCGGCGCCCGCAGAACGGGTACCATGGTCGCCGGCCTCTTACTGCTTGCCGTTCTCGACGCCGGGATCCTGCTGCACCGGGGAGGCCCGGAAATTTACTATCACGGATCCATGCAGGGAAAGCGGGACCCCTGGGCGGACCTGCAGCGTTATGCAGGGGAGCACACGCCAAAGGACGCCCTGTTCATCATACCGCCCTATTTAAATGACTTCGGACTATACTCCCGGCGGGCAACCTTGTCGGACTGGGCGGAGGGATCTAACGGACTGTACCTGGACAATGAATTCGCCCGGAAGTGGCTGGAGCGGATGCAGGACCTGGGATGGAATGCCCTGGGGGGCGAGGTAAGCGGCTACAACCGGCTTTCCACCGAACAGATAACCGCGGCGGCGCGAAAATACAGCGCGGCGTATGTTGTCGCCGAGAAGCCGAAGGAGTTTGCGCTTCCCCGCATCTATGAAAACAGCCGCTACCTGCTCTACCGGCTGCCGGGCACATGAGCGGATGATCACACTCTCCGATTAAAGGACGTCTTTGACATGGACAAAAAAATCATCATCTTCATTCCCACCAGGAATACCGCCTCCACCATTGAAAAAACCTACCGGCTCATCCCCGACCACATCAAAAGCCGGTCGGCCTTCATCGTGGTTGACAATGCCAGCGGCGACAACTCGGTGGAGGTCGCCGAGCGGCTGGGCCTCAAGGTCATACGGCACGAAACGGACCGGGGCTACGGCGGTTCCAATAAAACCGCCTTCAATTATGCACGGGCCATCAATGCCGACATCCTGGTGGTGCTCCACTCGGATTGCCAGTACGATCCCACCATCATGGACCGGGTGCTGGAGCCCATGCTCACGGGAAAAGCGGACGCCGTGTTCGGCTCGCGCATCCTGGGGAAAAGGGCGCTGCTGGGGGGAATGCCCTGGTGGAAGTATATTTCCAACCGGTTTCTCACCTGGCTGGAAAACCGGGCGCTGCATGCCCGCCTGAGCGAATACCACTCGGGATACCGCATCTACTCCATGAGCATGCTCGCGCAGATTCCCTATGAGCTGGACTCGGACGACTGGATCTTCGACAGCGAGATCATTTTTCAAATCCTCCATCTCGGATTCACCGTCAGGGAGGTGCCCATCCCCACCACCTACAAGGGGCCCATTTCCTCCATTCCCTTTTCCACCGGGGTGGTCTACGGGCTGGCCATCCTGTGGCTGATCGGCAAGTTCAAGCTGCACCAGTGGAACATCGTCAGGCGGGATCAGTTCCGGAAGGTTGATGCGGGTTAAGCATACGCGGTTCGGCTATCCCCCGGATTGCTGGCGGCTTCTCCTGGCCGCCAGCAGCAGGCTGCCCGTCCCCGCACCGTAACAGATAATGGCGAGATAGCTGACCATCGTAAACCCGTAGCTCATGGCAAGCATGATTGCCACAATGGTGCTTACCACGGAGCTCATGCCGTTTACCCCCCATGCCCACGGCACCATCCGCCCATCGATGCGGCTGACCAGTTTTATCCCGAGCGGGAAAAACATGCCCAGGACAAATCCCAGCGGCACCTGCATCAGTACGGTAATAAGAATTTTAACCGCCAGGCGTTCCCCGATGAAGTAGTCAAACAGATGCGGCAAGAGCCACGTGTACAGGAGGAGCAGCGGTGCCAACACCAAGAAGATGTTCCTGATCATGTCCTCCGCTTGTATGCGCGCCGTTCCCGTCCAGTAACTGCCCAGCCCGGAAAAGAGGAGGAGGGAAAATATGGTGATGGCAAATGCATAGGCCGGATAGCCTAAAAAGAGAACGAACTTTTGTATAAAGCTGATCTCAATAAACATGAACCCAATGCCAATCGAGAAGAAATACAGCAGATACCCGAGGGATTTGCCCACCGGGGCCTTGGTCCGCGCGCTGGTGAGCAGCGGCAGGATAATGAAGACAAATGCCAGCGCCACCGATTGGACTAACAGGAGGAGAAGAATTGCCTGACCGAATACCGGCGTAAAAAAGGCAAATTGCTTCAGCTTAAACACATCAATAAAATTTCTCCACTTAATGAAATGAAAAAAGAACGGGTTGCTGTCGGCGCACGGGGCAATGTTGTACGGAGCCTGCTCGATGCGTGTTGTTCTTTCATCCTCAGGGGCCCTGATAATGCCTTCCAGAAAACTGTCCGGCGCCCTGTCAACCAATGGATCAAAAATGAGAAAAGCGTCTATGTCTCTCGCGAATGAACGCAATTTCAACATATCCGCTTCGGTGAACGGCGACCGTTTGAGCAGGGGGCTGGTTGCCAGAGCCCCGTTGGGATAGCGCTTTCCCACCACCGCGATATGTTTTGCCGGCGACTGAATGCCGTGGGCTTTCAGCACCTCAAGATATTCAACCACGAGTCGCGAATTCAAGGGTTGGTACTGGTTGCCCCTCTCTTTCGCGATCATGTCCCCCATGAGAATGCAGATGAGGCCATTATCGGTGAGATGATCAAAATAAGCGGAAATCGCATCGGTTGTATACAGGTAACTCTCCATCATGACATAGACGCCGGTGTTGACCGCTATAAATGTATCCGCGTGGGTAATCTGAATATGATCGTACTTCTGCCGATCCCCGTCAATAAAGTTCCTGCCTTCAGCCGCAATGAGTTTTATATGGTCATACCCGTTAAAAATATTGCCGGTCCACTCGGCGAATTGACCTTTGAGCAGTCGTACGGTTATCGGCTGAAGTTCGACGGCGGTGATTGAGGATGCCCCGCTGTTGAAGGCATTAAAAATGTCGACGCCGCCTCCAACCCCGAGTATCAGGACCTTGGGCTTTTCAAGCAGTACGTACGGCGTTTTTAAGATGTGGCGGTTTAAAAAGGCGAGCTCGGCGCGATCGCCGCTAAAGTGATAGATGTTGCTCCCGTTATGCCCGTCGTACTGTATGGTATGCACATCAGGAAATGGCCCCTGGTAGTCATCGCTGATGCCGAATTTGCACCACCAGCACGACCATTCTGTCTTATCGAGATTGGTATAGACATCAACCCGGCCAATGGCATTCCACTGCGAAAAAAGGGATTTGAATTTTTCAGGCTGCCGATACAGATTCGCCACCGCTTTTTGATCGCAGGGGACCACATCAATGGCATCTTTCGTAAACGGTAGCGTGCCCAGGATTGCCAAACACCCGAGGAGCATAACCAAGGCCAGGCGTTTTGAAATCTGCGTGGCAAAGCAACAGGCTGCCCCCAGCATCAAGGCTGCGCATACCAGCACGCCACCGGGGGCACCCAGCCGGTTAATCAGGAGCAGTGAAAGCAAAGAACCAATGGCGGCACCACAGAGATCCCAGAAGTAGAGGTATGATACTTTGTGGGCATACAAGGCGAGCGCGATGGCTATGGCCATACCCGCGCAGAAAAAGGGAATGGTTATGCCCGCATAGTAGATGAGCAATGCGACACAAAACGTGAGCGGGGCGCCGGACAACCAGTCGGGCTGGAGCGGGTTGCCGGCAAAAATCAGGAGCGCCGCAACCATGCACATGCTGCTTGCCAGAGAGACGGCAACCAGCAGCCGATACCTTCCCCGTTCGAGAATGCGCGGGTATGCCGCCAGCACCGCCCCGCTTGAGCCAAACCCAAGCAACGCCATGCTGATGGTTAAATAGGCAAAATGATACCAGATGGAGAAGGAAAAAATCCTGGTTAAGATCACCTCCAGGGACAGGATGGCCATGGCCACGAGCGAGACGCCGACGAACACCGGATGGTACAGTTTATGTGACATACGCAAAGCCTTCATGGGTTTGGTCTGTTCATGGGTTGCATCTATTCAAAGAGGCATCATCCACGCGTATGAACGCCTTTTTCACAGACGGGTGACATTGCGTGGCCAAACCTACTACACTTCTCACCACCATACAAGAAGATTGTCCGCACGCCGACCGGGGGATGGACATGCCGGCGGGAGATACAATATGCCGGACAGAGCGGGGTCATACAGGGGATCGCTGATCAACTGCGAACAGAGGGACAACCGGCTGCAGCACACGATCACATCTCAACTGTCATCCCTCGTTCCTGCAGCTTGATAACGCCTCCCCGATTACGCGCCCAGGCGGACTTTGTACCAATCAACCGTCCGGCGCAGGCCTTCAGGGAGAGACACCAAAGGCTCCCAGCCGGTCAGCTGCTTCAGCTTCCGGTTATCGCAATAGCACTGCATGCCCTCTCCCCTGCGATAGGGAAGCGCGCCCACCTCAACACGGGTGTCTCCGTCGATGCATGCGTGTATGAGATCGATCACCTCTTTCACCTTGTGGGGGATGCCGCTTCCCACGTTGATCACCTCTCCCCGGGCGCCGGGGCAGTGCGCCAGCCTGAGATACGCCTCAACCACGTCATCCACGTAGGTAAACTCCCGCTCCTGCTCGCCCGGGCTCATGCTAAATTCCCGATTCGTCACAAGCTCCCTGATGGCAGAGGGAATGAACATGGCGCCTTCCTGGAAGGGCCCGTACACGGGAAAGAGGCGAGCCACCGTAACCGGAAGATCAAAGGTCCGCGCCGCCATCTGGCAAAAATGGGTGGCTGCGGCCTTGGAAAAGGAGTAGGGGGAAATGGGCGATTCCCGCTGCGATTCGGCGATGGGCGACGGCGCATCCCCGTATTCCTCGGAGGAGCCAGTTTGGATAAAGGCCTCAAGCCACTCTCCCCGCACCGCCGAGAGCAGGTTGATGGTCCCCATGAGATTCGCCTGGACGAGCGGGGCAATCAGCTCCCAGGAGCGGGAGACGTCGACCAGCGCGGCCAGGTGAAAGACGAACTGCGGCTTGAGAGGGGGTATGCTCGACTGCAGCGAGGCCGGGTCGGCGATATCAGCTTCCAGAAGGGTGAGGCGGCTGAGGCACTCCTGCAGCCGCCACAAGGAACTCCCTTTTTTGACAAGCGCATGAACAGCGGCCCCTTCCTGCAGGAGCCGCTTGACCAGGTGCGACCCGATGAAGCCTTCCGCCCCGGTGACTAAAACCCGCTTGCCGTTCCAGTTCATGTGGATTCAAAAAATGCGTGGTACCAGGCGATGGTTTCGCTGAGGCCCTCTTCAAGGCTGTATCGGGGCTGCCACTGCAATATTTTTCCCGCCTTCTCAATGGACAAATATTGATCTTTAATCTCGCCGCGCGACTGGTTGAGGATTTGAACCGGGTGATTTTTCTTGCCCATGGCTGCCAGTATCTGCGCGGTCAGATCGAGCACGCTCAGGGGCCGGCCGCTGCTGAAGTTGAAGGCCTCGCCGAAGAGGGAGCGCGCCTCGAGCCGCTCCGCCAGGGCGAGGTACGCGGCGACCGCGTCCCTGATATAAATATAATCCCGCCGCGGGGTGCCATCGCTCCTGATGACCACCGGCTGACCCTGCTGCACCGACCGGATGGTGCCGGGAACCAGCCGGTTAAAATTGAGATCGCCCCCCCCGTAGAAATTCCCGCAGCGGGTAACCGCCACCGGGAGCTGATAGGTGGCAAAGAAGCTTGCGGCAATGAGGTCGGCGCAGCTCTTGGATACGTCGTAGGGATGCGCCCCCTGCAGGGGGGCATCTTCGGTGTAGGGAAGTTTTTCCTGCGTGCCGTAGGCCTTGTCGCTGGAGGCAACAATGATCCGCTTCACCAGCGGATGCGTCCTCCTGCACGCCTCAAGCACATTCCAGGTGCCCTTGATATTGGTTTCAAAGGTGGACAGTGAGCCCCGGTGCGCCGTTCCCACGATGGGCTGGGCGGCGAGATGAAACACCGTGTCAATTTCATACTCGTTGAGGGCCCGCTCCAGCAGGAGGTAATTCTCAACCTCTCCCCGCACCACGGTTATCCGCTTATCCACGTTGGAGCGGAAAAAAGCGGACTGCGGCACGGAATCCCGCACCAGGCCCACGACGTTTGCACCCTCGCTCAGCAGGCGTTCGGTCAGCCAGCACCCCAGGAACCCGGAGCAGCCGGTAATAAAAACATTCCTCCATTGCCAAAAGTCAGCCATGTCCTTCCCACACTTTCCAGGGAGGCGATCCCCCCTGCCACTCCTGCTCCAAGATGTCCAGGTCCCGCAGGGTATCCATGCACTGCCAGTAGGCATCATGGAAAAAGACCTTGAGCTGTCCATCCTTGGCCAGGCGCTCCAGCGGCGCACGCTCAAGGATGCAGTCTTCATCGCTGCTCAAATAGTCGAACACCTTCCGGGTGAAAATGAAAAATCCCCCGTTGATGTAGCCCTCCCGCACCTGCGGCTTCTCGCTGAACTCGGTCACCTCGTCCCGGCGGGTGATCAGCTCGCCGAACCGCGAGGGGGGGCGCACGCCGGTAATGGTTGCAATCCTTTGATGGGAACGATGATATTCCATCAGCCGGTTCAAATCAATGTTTGCCACGCCGTCCCCGTAGGTCAGCATGAAATTGTCGGTGTCGATATAGGGCTCTATGGCCTTTACCCGCGAGCCGGTCATGGCCGTGAGGCCGGTATCCGCCAGGGTCACCTTCCAGCGGTCCTTGTGGTGCGCGTTATGCACCCGGACATTCTTGTTCTCGGCGCCCACCTCGATGGTAAAATCGCTGTTTAACAGTTCATAATTTAAAAAATACTCCTTGATCATTTCCCCCTTGTACCCGAGGCAGAGCACAAACTCAGTGAAGCCGTAAAACGAATAAATCTTCATGATATGCCAGAGCAGCGGCTTATGGCCGATCTCCACCATGGGCTTGGGCCGGAATTCCGTCTCCTCCCTGATGCGGGTGCCTCTGCCGCCGCATAAAATGACCACCTTTTCTTTTTTCGATCCTGCCATATGCGTCCTGTCCGTTGCGATTAATGCCGTGCCGGCGGATGCATCACCCCGACGCCGGCGATGGGTTCCGCCGTTCTCAGATTTCGTATCGTCAGCTGCGGATTTTCCATGAGATATTATTATACGCGATGTTCGGCAAATACCCAAGCGCTTCTTTTTGCGTGACCATGCCGCGAAGCTTCAAAAGCGCCTGCTTGATATAATAGATGCCATAGCTGTACGCCCCCCACAGGGGATAGCCGATCCGGCGGACCAGGTACCGGCGCAGCATGGAAAGCCGGCTTGCCGGCCGGCAGGTTATTTCCCGAAGCTCAACCGGAGTAAAGCCGGTTCCCTTCATCATGGTTATGTTCACCTGATTCCGGTTGAAGCTGACGGCATAGCTCCCCCGCGGGAATACGGCAAAGGGATAAAAGCGGATGTTATTGCAGCGCACCACGTGACACACATCCCGGTTCTCCAGGTCCCGGGTAAACTGATCGGTGGAAAACACATGAACATCCTGCGGCAGGGAAGAGAGCAGGGGAATGACGAAGTGACTCCAGTAATACCCGAGGGGAACGTCGCTCACCGGAGAGGCTGAGATAAAAATAAAAATGTGACTATGGAGGCCGCTCAGCGACCTGCGGAGAAAGTCGAGGAAGGCGCGTGAAGCCGGGGTGTCATACGACTCCCAGATCGTCCTGAAGGGCGGGATGTCCTTCGAGATCGGCACGTGGGGGAAGGGCTGATAGGGTGAAAGAAAAAGAAACAGGGAGCCCTTGTGTTCAAAGGAAAATTGCAGCGGGTTCAACAGCGTTTCAAACAGTTCGACCGACGGGGCATGGGGCACATGGCCGGTATCGTGATTTCCCGCCACGCAATACACCGGTGGATTGATCCTCCCCAACACCTCTTCCTTCAAATAGGCATATTGCCGTGTAATGGTTTCCACCGGAAAGCGATGGTCTCCCTGCCGGCCGCCCAGCACCTCATCGCCGGTCAAGACCAGGAAGTCGGGGGCGCTGCGGTTGATGTACGGCACCGCGAATTCTAAAAAACCTTCCGTCACCCCCACCTCGATCCACTTGTTGAGAATGTGGCCGGTCACCATGAAACGGCCCTGCTCGCCATCCGCCCATCCCATCCCGACAGGCAATGCGCAGATGATGATCTGCAACAAGGCGCATACGCAGAATCGCTTCCGGCGCCCTGCCGCATCCCTTCCAGAATCAGCGTTGTGAAGGCATGCCGTCATCAATCACGCATCCTGATAACGATACGGAAGACACTTCATCATGTTCATAGAGCTTCTTATTGCCCCGAAATATGCCGTTTTGAACCGTCGCCTGCGCGCCGCCGAACACCTTCTTCTTTTGATACGCGCTGATCCCGATTGCATTGGACACCAGTTCGTTTCCCCTGATCACCGGCTGCGATTGATCCTTCACCGCAATGCCGATGGCGCAGCGGGCAATGAAATTATTTTCAACAACCGGCCGCGACCGTTCCCCGATGGAAATACCCTTGTCTCCGCCCGACAGAATCCGATTGTTGCTGATGGCAGGATGCGACGTGCCGCAATCGATGGCATCATTGCCATTGTCTGCAAAGCTGTTCCACTCAATCAGACCGCTGGAAAAATCCAGGTCATAGGCATCCGCCTTGTTGTTCATAAAGCGGGAGCGGGTGACATCCGTGACCGAAAATTTGGTGTTGAGCCCGTCATCCCCCCGGCTGAAGCGAAATACACAATGCGTCACCTCGGCATCCGCATTGTAGATCGACAGGGCGCCGCTGTAAGAGACGCCGTCGATCTCATCTTCACCGCCGTACTCGAAGGTGCAGTGATCAAAAACCGACCCATCGGCGGCAGCGCCCTGCAGTGCCACCACGCCCCACGACCCCGCGCCGGTCGCCCGGGTAAAAATGATCGGGGACCCCTCAGTCGCACGCGCCTCAACCCGTCCGCGGGAGAGCAGCGAGGCGCCCGGCGCAAATGCAAGCCTGGCGCCGGGGCGAATGATCAGGATTTCATCCGTGCCGACCCGGACATCCCCCTCTATGTTTTTCACGCCGCTCCAGATGATTTCGCGCGGAGGGGGCGCCTTCGGCACAAACTGTCCCGGGGCAAGCGACGCCATTGCGTGCGCAGGCGTGAAGCCGGACGTTTGCAGCATCACCGGCCGGCGGGTAAACGGGTGAATGCCCTGCAGCTCGACTTTCAGCACGGCCGGCGCATCGCCGCCCGATGGTGACCGGGCAAACATGAAGGAAAACCTGACCGGGGCGGGCCCGAACGGCGGGCGCGCCTGTCTGCCGGGGAGCAACAGCTCATCCACCGCGAAGGAATAGACAGCGCTTCCCTCGGCATCGCCGCGCCCTTCGAACACGCCGGCGGTTCTGACCGGCGCCGCGGCATCTCCGTAATAAAGCGCAAGCTCGCTCCCGGCCGGCCATTCCCCGGCAAGGTGAACCCTGAGCGACTGTATCTGCAGCCCCGCCTCTCCCCCCACTTCGACAGCGATCACCCCGACCGGTGCCCATGAGGGGGGAAGCAGCGCGTCATTGTGCGGCGGGGCGGAGAGGGTCAGCTTCGCCTCCGTCGCCGAGAGCACCCGCGCAAGATAGCTCATCCGCGCCGTGAGGAACGTCCGTATGGCCCGCACATCGTTTTCAAAAATGTCATTGGTGACCGGAAGATTGGCCATGGAGATGACATATTTCTCCGACAGGATCATGAAGAAGGGAAAGAGCATGTGAAAGGAATCCTTGTAGGGATCGCTGTATATGTCGGGCCGAATGAGATCGACCGCGGCGTCGAACCACTTGAGCAGGCGGTCCCCGCCCGAGGGTCCCTGGAGGGTCTCCCAGATAATTTCATTTCTCCGGTGGACGTACCGGGATGATTGCAAAAGCCGCTCCGTAACCGGATTGGCGGCGAGATCAATGCCGTCGTCCGGTTTTCGCCCGTAATTGATGGTCATGTCCCAGGGAATCTGCCGCAGCCTGGCCGAGGTGGGGTTGCGATACAGCCGGTTGTTGTGCACCCGATCCTGATGAGAATCAAGGAACAGGGAGGCATGCGCCCACCATCGGAGATACGCGTCCATATCGACCAGCTCCTCCAGCCGCCGGTACAACTCCCGGTCATCCTGCATGGCGACGCACTGAAGGAAATCGGTCAAATGTCTTTCATAGGTCTCACCGGGATTGGCCCCCGCCACATGCTCCTGCTTCGCATCCGGCGGCCTGATCTTCCAGTCATCAACGCTGTTCCATGAATCCTGAAAGGGAGGGCCGCCCAATGCCTCGTCCTCATACAGGGCGCCTTCGGGAAGGCCGTGCTGCGCGGTAAAATCGTGATCAAAGTTTTCCACCAGATAGAGCACCCCCAAATACTGGCCGTTCAGGCGGGCATGCACGTGCTGCAGCGCCGGCGTCTCCAGGCCCATCGCCCGCGCCACATGCGAGGTGATCGGCCAGACCAGGGTGGTGGTGCAGCGGGGATTGACCAGATTAAATTCCCTCTTCCCCTCATAGCGCGCGCCCTGCTTAAGCTGGATCTTCCATGATTTTTGCTTGCTGCGCCAGTGCCAGAAGCCGTCGCCCCGGAAGCGGAATCGCGCCGGATAGGGCTTCCCATTAATGAGCAGGGTTCCCGACTGGTAGGTGCGGCCGCTCAACGGCAGATCATTGTTAAGCGCGGCCAGCTTTTTTCCCGAAAGCCGGATCTCCCATACCGGCAGCCTGGTGGTGGAAAGGTTTTCCGGCCGGGTAAAAATGATGTTTTTCACCGGATTCACCAACATCCCCCGCCACACCACGTTTTTCAGATAGGCCCGGATGTGATCACGATAGGGAAGGCCGGCAAATACCCGCGCGCACCGGTAATCCAGCGCAGCCAGGCCGGCAATCACCAGCGCGGCCAGGACCGCGACCAGCTTGAAACAGAATTGTTTCTTCGATGTGCGAGGGATCTGGGGTCCAAGCATAAAGAGGCCCTGCCGCCTCCTATATTTCGAAGCCGGGGGACTTGAAGATCAGCCGCACCTTATTGTTGCCGTTGATCTCGCGCAAGGTGGAAAGGAGCTCTTTCTCCGAAACCGCCGGCTTGAGCTGCAGGGTGTAGCTAGCTTCAAGCAGCGCTCCGCCCATGACCGTCTCGACGCGGTTGCAGACGGAGCGCACGGTGAACTTGTCAAGGCACGCGGCCATGAGCGTCCCCGGGTCGGCGCCGCTGAAGAACTGTATTTCCAGAAAATATTCCAGCACCTGGCGGCTGCCGAAGTTGGTGGCGGTCAGGAGCAGGATCACCGCGGAGATGAAACAGGTGGTGATGACGGCGATGCCGTAGAACTGGGTCCCGCAGGCCATGCCCACGGCCATGGAGAAAAACAGGTAGGCCACATCCAGGGGATCCTTGATCGCGGTTCGAAAACGGATGATCGACAGCGCCCCCACCAGGGAAAACGCCCGCGCAATGTTGCTGCCGATAATCAGCATGATCACCGATACAATCACCCCGATCAGGATGATGGTCTGCTGAAAGCTCGCCGAATACGAGGTGCCGCGAATGCACGCCCGGTAAACGAGAGAGATGATCAGGCAGAGGACGGTGCTCAGGACCAGTATGGCCACCAGGCTGGACAGGGTCACCTGCTGAAAGTTCAAGTAGTCATTCAAGAGTGATTCCACGGGCAGCTCTCCTTGTGCGTGTATGATCCTGTTGCATTACGGCGCGGCGGCGGTCGCCTCTTTTCCCGCATGGTTAAGGTACATTCCCCGCAACCCCTGCGACTGCTGCACTCCCAGGCAATATTTGGAAAACCGCACCATCCGGCAGCCGCACTCCTTGATCAGCTCCAGCACCCAGAAGGGAATGCGTCCATTCGCCTTGACCTCCATCACAATCTGATCAGCATCGAGCATGGGCTGGATATTATGCAGCGGCAGCCGGCAATCGTGGTTGAGCACGTCGTAGCCGATCTCCGAGTCAAAGGTGATGCGCAACCGCTCGTCCCCCGTTGCCCAGAAGGCCTTCCGCCGGTAGTGGATGAAAATGACCGGCCGCAGATGCATCAGCCGGAAGAGGGCGCTCACCTCATGGTACACCGGAACCTCCGCCGGGGTGAGGATGTCCACAATGCGGGCTCGATGCGATGCATCAAACAGCACGGGAAGCAGCTGCGCCGACAGGGAGAATCGCGACTTTTCTATGTACTGGCCGTTCCGGCGCTTGATTTCGACAAAGGCCCTTTCCCAGGGGCCTGCGTCCCCGTGCCGGCGTATCCTCACTTTTCTCCTCAGCTTGATCCCCTCGATCTTCTGGAAATAAAAGTCAAGCGCGGGGGAATCAAAGTAGAGGGTCTGGTTTATGTAACTGCCCGCGTCACCGTGGCGGTCATGCTCACAATGGCCGATGAGCTTTCCCTCAATGGCATTGGCAACCGCGGGAGAGATGATGTACTTCAACTCATAGCGGGGACGAAAAAAGAGCGCCGGTCCGTTCAAAATTCCTCCAGGCCCCGGGGCACAACCAGCTGCGCCGGAATGCCCTCGCTGCTAAAGCCGGCTATAATCGCGGCCGGTTCGTGCTTCTTCGCCAGCTCCACGGCATACGCATAATAGAGGCGCTCGCCGCCGGGGGCGGACTCCAGGCTGAGCGGCGACCATCGGGTGATCTGTTGTTGTAATGTCTTCAGTATCTCCTCCGGCTGCTGGGTGTCGTGACAGTCGAGGTAGAGGATCCGGCTGACGCCGCTGCCGGCCATGCTCCATGAACCGCTCACCCGGATAATCAGCAGGCACGCCAGCGCAAGCGCAATCGATCCGGTGTACAGGCCGAAACCGACGCATGCGCCCGTCCCCACCGTGGCCAGCACGAAAATGGTGGTAAGAGGGTTTTTCACCGGGTTGCGGAAGCGGATCAGGGTGGTTGCCCCCAGCAGATAGACTGCCCGCAGAAAATTGTCGCTGACCAGGAAAATAATGATGGCGATCAACGAGGGCATGATCAGGACGAACCAGCTGTACGGCTGCGATGACTGCCGGCTCTCCCGGTTGCCCATCTGGTAGGCGATGGACAGGATCAGTCCCGAAAGGATGGATACCGCCAGTACAATGAAAATCTTCCAAAAGAAGCCGAATGAAACATAGAAATTATAAATATACATGGCTGCCCTTGTTCATGGTGGCATCAATACACAATGCGAGGAGGTTTATAGCATATAAATGGACTTTAAACAATATCCGTATTTCAAACACGGGATTGCCGCACCGCGCGCATCCTGCACCTCCATGCGCCACGGTGGAATAACTGTTTAGTTTTTTTTATTTTTATGCTATGGTGCGGCACGCTTTTCACGTTCATGGTCTCCATACCCTTTCACCGCAGCCGGAACAGGAAATCACTCATGCAATCAGCAGCGGCAAAAAGCAGGATCATTATTGTGATGCCCGCCTATAACGCGGCGGAAACCCTGGAAAAAACCTATCGCGACATACCGCCGGATGTGGTCGATGAAATTATTTTGGTTGATGACGCCAGCACGGACCGGACGGTGGAGATTGCGCGCAGGCTCGGTCTTACGGTCATCGAGCATCCCAAAAATCGCGGCTACGGGGCGAACCAGAAAACCTGCTATGACGAGGCATTAAAGCGAAAGCCGGATATCGTGGTAATGATTCACCCTGACTACCAGTATGACAGCAGGCTTATCCCCTATATTACCGGCTTCCTGGAAAAGGGCATCTGTGATGTCATCCTGGGCTCGCGCATCAGGACCCGGCGGGAAACCCTGGCCTGCGGAATGCCCAAATACAAGTACTTCAGCAACCGCCTGCTGACCTTCATCGAAAACATCGTGCTTGGGCAAAACGTCGCCGATTTTCACAGCGGTTACCGGGCGTACACGCGAAAGGTGCTGGAGACCATCCCCTATCACAACAATTCCGACGGGTTCGTCTTTGATTCAGAGTTTCTCGCCCAGGCGGTGTACTTCGGATTTAAAATCGGGGATGTGCCGGTGCCGGTTCGGTATTTTGATGAGGCTTCGTCGATCAATCTTTCAAACAGCATCGTGTACGGCTGCAACACCCTGGCCACCCTGGCAAAGTATCTCGGCCACTCGATGAATCTGGTCCGCTGCAAATTGTTTCAGCCGGACACGCAGCGCCCATAAATGCAGCACCCGGGTGGCCGCTTTCCCGTCAGGTGCCCGCCCTATTCCCTGCGGGACGCTGCATCACGGCATATGATTGCGGATGGTCATGAACCGTTCATCCCTCCATGCAGGCTCCCAGAGCACTCCTCCCCCTGAAACGGGGTGGTCCCGGTATCGGGGAAGGTCCTCTGCCGCCCTGGTGTGGTCGGTGCTTTTTTTTGGCGCGGCCCTGGCGCTGCTGCTGCTGCGCGAACAGCCGTTCTTCCAGAACCTCATCGGGCGGGCCGGTTCCCTGCTGGCGCTCGCCGCCGATTATCTGTGGAGCGCGCCGACGGCCCTGACCCTGCTGATCCTGCTCCCCCTCCTGCTCCTCCGCGCGTACCGCCGCGGCGATACCGCCCGCCTGTACACATACGCCCGGTGGACGCTGCTGATCCTGGTCTTTCTTTTCAGCATCGTCCCTTTGCGCTGGGCGCAACTCAGCTTCATCCGCTCCCCCGATTCATTTCTCGAGTACTCGCCGGTTGACGCGCTGCTGCTGCTGCTCAGCACCCTTGGCGCGCTTTGTTACTGCCGGTATTGCTTTCAGGAAATCCCTTCCGGCATGATGCGGGTTGCCGCAAAGCTGCAGTCGTTCCTCTTCCGCTGCAAAGAGGCGCATGTTATCGGATTGCTGCTGCTCCTCTGCCTTTGCATGACCGTGCTCATCGCCCGCACCGTGCTGGATGGCATTCCCCATGTCTGCGACAGCATCGCCCAGCTCTTTCAGGCAAAAATATTCATGACCGGGCACCTCTTTCTCCCATCCCCTCCGCACAAGGATTTCTTCAACTATCTGCACGTCATTAACGACGGCAGGTGGTATTCCCAGTACCCGCCCGGCCACGCCCTGCTGCTTCTGCTCGGGCTGCTGTGCGGGGCGCCGTGGCTGATCGGCCCCCTTGCCGGGACCGGTTCACTCGCCCTTTTTTATCTCCTGGTCAAGAACACCTATCAGGACCGGGCTACGACCTGGCTGGCATCGCTGCTGCTGCTCGCTTCCCCCTTCTTTCTCTTCATGTCCGCCAGCCACATGAACCACACCTCGGCCCTGCTCTTCCTGCTTCTGTTTCTCTACTTTCTGCAGCGCAGCCTTGCGTCCCGGCTCCCGGCGCAGGCGCTGATTGCAGGCCTCGCGCTTGGTTACGCCATGACCATACGCCCCCTCGACGCCTTTGCCATCAGCCTCCCGTTCATCGCCCACCTGATGGCGCGGGCCATAAACCGGAAGGTGCCCCCGGGGCATGTGGCGGCCTTTCTGTCCGGACTGCTGGCGATGGTGCTGCTGCTCCTGTTGTATAACCAGTGTACCAACGGGAACCCGCTGGTCTTCGGCTATGCAAAAAAATATGCCACCATGGGATTTTTAGGAAGCGCCCAGGGCGGGCCGCCCCACACCCTGAAGGGAGGAATCATTAACACCAGCAACAACCTGATCGGCCTTAACCACTATCTCTTCGAGTGGCCCCTGCCGTCGCTCCTGCTTGTCTTCATCCTCGCCTACATGGTTCTCTTCTCATCATTCCGGCTCATCACCTGGGACTATCTGGGGTTGGCGGCATCAGCGCTGCTCGCCGGCGGCTATTTTTTTTACTATCATCAGGACCTTATCTTCGGACCGCGCTTCTATTACTGCATCATCCCCTTTCTCATCATGCTGAGCGCGCGCTGCCTGGTGGCATTGCCCCGATTGCTGGAAGAGAAGGGTTTCGGCAAGGGGAGGGCGACCGCCGCGCTGTACCTCGCGCTTGCCGTCTGCATTATCTACAGCGTCGCATGGTCCGTCCCCGGGCTGGTTCACCGGTATTCCCGTGATTACTGGTGGGTCACCGACAAGGTCCGCGCCGCGGTCCGGCAACAGGGCATAGCCAACGCCGTTGTTTTCATGGACTGCTGGCACCCCCCCGACACGCCGGAACCCCGGCTCATCTACTACGGCTCGGGATTCCAGTTCAATTCGCCGGATTTGAACGACGGGGTTGTCTACGCCCTGGATTTAAAGGAGAGGAATGTTGAGCTGATGCAGGCATACCCGGGAAGGCGTTTCTACCGATGCAATTTTTTCTGGGACCGCTCGGGGGAAGCGTGGTAATGATGCGGGATCATTGAACGGCGCCGGGGCCGGGAGACGGCGGGCGGTTGATTACCGCTGCGCCTGACCTCCGCGCCTGATTAAAACCATCACCCCCATGCTGGCCAGGTAGGCCGCTATGACCAGCAGCGACAGTTTCTGCAACCCGAATATCATGCATAAGTATTCGGCAAATCCCCCGATGGTGGCGCCGATCAGGTTGGCGCCGAACGCCGAGGAGGCGTTGGTGGTCTCGCGAAACGTGGTGGAAAAAATGAGGCCGGCGAAAAAGATGGGCAGCGGCACCATGACCAGCACCCACGCCAGTCTCCCGGTAAAAGAAAGTCCCAGGACCGCATCGCTGGGGGTTACGTACAGCAGCGCCATCGAAGCCAGCAGGGGAAGATAAAAATAGTGTCTGAATGAACGCAGAAAATGCATGGTAATCAGATTGGCGCCGAGCACCATCAGCAGTATCCCGGTGATAACCAGCATGGTGACAAACCAGGTGGTGCCGAAATAAAGCGAGCAGTCGGTGATGCTCTTGGTTTCCAGGAGTAAAAACCCGGCGCCGAGAAAGAAAAAGTGGGTTTGCGGCATCCGCCACTCTATGCGCGCCGCCCGGAAAACGGCAAGCGACGCAATGGCCAGCAGCACGATGATGACCGCCAGGTAGTCGCGCGGAAACCCTTGTGCCTTGAGATAGAGGAACGGCCAGTCGTCCGTCGCCAGGGACAAACCGCCCCTTTCCTCCAGTGACGGCGGCAGGGCAACCCGCTTGAAATACCCCTGCTCGGCAGGAGGATCGATCCGGCCCCTCGACACATACAATTTGACCGGTCCGCTGTCGGCCTCAATGGTGCCGCCCAGCGTATAGATCACCGGCATCTTTCCGGTCGCCTCTTTCAGCATCAGGCTGAGCTTTTTGATAATCCAGTCATTCCCCGCCGCAAATGACACGGACAGAAGCCCGTCTTCCTTCAGCAGCTGGTAGGCTTTCCGAAAGCTCTCCACCGTATAAACAAAACCATCCAGGCGAATGGTGCTCTTGGAGCTGAAGAGCGCCTGAGAGTCGAGATAGCCGAAAATGACCTGGTCATACATGGGCCGGGCATTGACGAAGAAGGCCCGGGCATCATTGATTACCATGTTGACCCGGGGATCGAAATAGACGCCGCTCGCATTAATGCGTTTGGCGATTTTCACCAGCACCGGATCGATTTCAACCGCATCAACCCGCTTTGCCCCGGCCAGGAGCGCCGCTTCAACGTCATTGCCGCCCCCCGCCCCGACCACCAGGACATTCTCCGGAGAAGGCCTCAGCGCCTGGGGAAGTGAATGGAGATTGTAATCCTTCAGGGCATACTTGTATTTTTCCGTGCCCGCGGTATAGCGGTCGATATTGATGGTCCGATGGAGCTGCAGAAAATCCTGATTGACCCTGACCAGGTAGACCGGGGGATCAACCATGGTGAGGATATTCTCCGGCACATCCTGGATCCGGATGTTTTTGGCCTTGCCCACCTCATCGATGGTCACATAGTAGTATGGAGACCATATCGCCCCGGGAGCGGTTGACAGGTAGATGCACACCAGGGACACCAGAAGCGGCGCCATTGCCTCCCAGCGCTGGCGGGACGGGATCAGGAACATATAGACAACCACGATCACCAGTATTCCCAGCGACGGGGAAAAAAACATGAGGGAAAAGAGGCCGAACGCCACCGTTCCCATCAGGCTGCCGCCCAGATCCCAGGCATACGCGCGCAGGGGCGGCAGCATATTAAACAATTGCCCGATCTTTTCACCCAGAGGAACAAACACCAGCGTGTTTAAGATGAAAATACCGATGACCACCGAAAAGTTGGCAACCGTGGGGGACACCGACAAAAAGCGGTATTCGAGGGAGAACCCGGGCAGGGTTATCTTTCGGCAAATGAGCAAAAAGACCACATCGACGAGCATGATGAGGGGGAACAGCCGAAACAGATTCAGCCGTTTCTCCTGCAACAACGCCCCGATGCCGATGCCCAGGAAGGAACTGATGAGCATGAGGTTGGCGTAGTAGGCTATCAGCCTGATGCTGGCGGGAACCCACCGGATGATCATGAGTTCAAGAAACAGGGTAATAAACGAAACCACCAGCAACCGGAGAGCCGTTTTTCTTGTGTCCGCATCAGTGCTCATCGCAGAAACCTCATTGGAGTGTGTCATGTGCGCGCATCCGCCATTGCGGGTTGAGTTTATAGCGTGAAGGCAATTGCTTTGTCAAGCGGTTAGTTCCCCCGCCGCTTCGATGCTCGCTCCGCCGTCCTGCGCCGGCGCTCTCCCCGCATGCACTCTCGCAACCGCAATGACCGCCAGGAGCAGCGCCGCTCCCCAGAAAGCGAGGGAGCTTTTGAGGATAAGCGGCAGCCGTACCAGGAACGGCAGGCTGCCCAAGAAACTGAAATAGCTGACCGGCGCGGTTACCCCCAGATAGGTCGGGGGAAGACTTACGCAGAGATAGGAGATGACCGCCGCCGCCGCGAGCAGACCCCGAAAGGGCATGGAGGTGCGGCGGATCAGCTCGCGCGCCACGGCGCCGTAGGGGAACAGCAGCACGACATAATAATGGGACCAGGAAAGGGGCGGCAGCAGCACCATCAGTACAAGCGTGAATGAAAAATCGAGAAGATCTCCGGCGTCGCCCCGCCTCGGCGCCGGCCGCCGCATCAGCATGCACCAGAGCATGGCCAGCAGCGCACCCGTGCCCCAACTCAGCATCCGCATCCCCGGCGGCAGGGTCAGGAGACGCCAGCTCGACACATATGAACGGTCATGCACCAGGCGTAGCAGGAAGCCGTCGAGCGATTGGTTGTTCCAGCTTGCCAGGCTCATGCCGGAAAGCCGGAACAGGTTCTCCAGGAAGACCCGGTGGCTTTCCCATCCCGTCGCGGCCAGGCCGGCAAGGCCGATCAGCAGCAGGGTGACCGCACAGGATCGCACCGTCGTCCACCTTCGTTTCACCACGAAAAAGATCACGAGCAACAGCGGGGTGATCTTCAGGCTGATGATGCCGCCCAGAACCGCCCCTGCCCATCGCTCATGCCCTGCCTCCGCCAGGCAATACAGCACGACGACGCCCAGGAACACCAGCGGCGTGGTCTGGCCCAGGCTCAGGCTGTAGCGCAGGGGGTAATAGTAGATGGCCGCCAGGCCGGCAAGCCCGAAGCAGAGCAGCCGGGATCGGCCGCAGCAGAGCTTCACCATGAACAGGAGCGACACCGCCAGGGCGAGCACATTCAGCAGCAGCAGCAGGCGCGCGGCCCCCGCATAGGGGATGGAGAGCAGGGGGCGGAGCAGGAACGCCGCCAGGGGCATGTGCACGTAGGGATGCAAAAAACCGGCAAAGCCGATCGTCCGTGCGGTATCGGCAAATGCCCCCGGAGGGACAATGTCGAACCGGTGCGGGTGATGGTCATAGAGGGAGCCGGGTTTGCCGTCCGCCAGCAGCCGGGCCGCTATATAGATGGGGGCGAAATCGTCAGCCGGGGCATGCCAGTTGGCGGCGATGAGATAGTACCCCGCGCACCAGATGACCGCGCCCAGCAAGATGATCGCTGCTGTTTTGGAAGTCCCCATCATCGTTTCCCGAAGGGGTGTGAGAACACAACAAATCCCTGTTGCACCACGAGGCGGAACATGATATGCACATGCAGGCGAGTGACGTTGCCGACTACGGTTATAGAATAAAGGATGCGCGTTTGCTACTAAAAAATAAATGACCTGCCCCCCACGGCGCGCCGTGCATCCGACTGCGCACCCCATGCAACCGGCATTGCCATGAAGAAACCGCCACGACGCATGTTGGTCTTCACCGCAATCGGCATCCTGCTGGGAGCCGCCCTGTTCACCGCCGCCGCTTCCCTGGCCCGCAGATACCGGTGGGAAATCAACCTCTTCCTGTATGGAACCCGGAAGGCCAAAAAGCAGGAGTTCATCTACCATTCCCGGGCCGCCCTTCGGCAAACGTTTGAGCCCTCCTCCCCGGAGCGTCCCAATGTGATTCTCATCTCCCTTGATACCCTTCGCGCGCAGAGCATGGGCTGCTACGGAAACGCCAGGGCGACCACCCCGTTTATCGACCGGCTGGCGGGAGAGGGGGTCCTCTTCGAAAACATGTGCGCGGCGTCAACCTCCACACCCCCGTCGCACATGTCCATGATGACCGGCCTCTACCGGAGCGTGCACGGCGTGGTCAGCAAGGAAGTGCTTGATCCGGGCATCAGCACGCTTCCCGAGATGATGAGCGAAGCGGGGTACGCGACCGGGGCGGTGACCGAAAACGGGTTCCTGATACGCCAGATGGGGTTCGGACGCGGCTTTGATGATTATTATGAGATCAAGGATGTGCTGCTTTTTGACAAGCTGATGGTAGCGGGAGGATTTGCCCGGGACGTGTTTGAACGGGGGAAGGCATGGATACAGGAGAAGGGCGACCACAAATTCTTTCTCTTCCTCCACACCTATGAAGTGCACGACCCCTATTTCCCGCCCCCGCCGTACGACACCATGTTTCTTGACACTCCCGACGCCCACCGGGAGCTGCTGAAAAAATTCAGAAAACAACTGGGAAGAACCGACACCCGCACCTATCCCCCCGAGTTCATCCGGGCCCAGTATGAGGGGGACATACGCTATGTGGATGAACTGATGCAAGAGTTCATCGCCTTCATCCGGCAGCGGGGTCTCGAGGGAAAAACCCTGGTCATCATCACGTCCGATCATGGCGAGGAGCTCTTTGAGCGCAACAAAATTGTGGGGCACGGCAACTACACCTACGACACCGAAACGCACATTCCCTTCATCATGTGGATGCCCGGGACCATTCCCGCCGGCGTCCGCGTGCCGCAGCAGGCGTCCAACGTGGATATCGCACCCACCCTGGCGGCGCTCCTGGACCTTGGGTGGAAGGGAAGCGTCCAGGGCGTTTCTCTGCTCCCGGCCATCAGCGCGCCGAACAGCAATGACCGGCGGACTGTTTTCTGTGAGGCGATTTATCAAACCTGCGTCAGAACCCTCCGCTACAAGTTCATGGACAGCAATGAGCTGTACCTGTATACTGGTGATGCCGGGGAAACGGTTAACCAGGCGGAAGCCCTCCCCGAGCTGTGCCGCCAGGCCGCCGGAGAGCTGGATGGGTTCCGGGCATGGTGCGCGTCATTCAAGGCGGCGCGAGGTCTGCAGCCGCCAGGTGAGACCGTCGATTTAAACGAAGAGGATATCAACAAGCTGAAGGCCTTGGGATATATCGAGTAAAAAAAGACGCGGTTTCTTTTTTTCACCTCTTTACCTCTCGCACCGGCGCAGCCGTGAAGAAGACGATTATTGCCATACTCGCATTCTATGTGGTGCTGTCCCTCTTCAATTACAGTTACATCTATGAAGATGCCTTTATCTTTTTCCGGGTCGCCGAGTATATCAGCAACGGATTCGGCTACGTATTCAATCCCGGCGAACGGGCTGAAGTCTGCAGTTCATTGAGCTGGCTTTTTCTTTTAACCCTGTTTCATAAGCTGGGCGCCAATATACTGATTACATCCCAGATCCTGGGAATTTTCTTCGGCTGCTGCTCGCTCGTTTTGATCCATGCCATAACCGCCCGCTTCACCCCTCGAACCTCCCAGCAGGCGTTGCCGGCGTTCCTCACCGCTCTTTCCCTCCCCTTTCTCATGTGGAATCAGATGGGATGTGAAACGTCCCTCTACACCATGGTGTTTCTTGCCCTGCTGCTGGTGTGCCTGGACCGCAAGCGATTTGGGTACTGGCCGCTGCCAGCCGCAGTGCTGGCGCTGACCAGACCGGAAGGCCTCTTTCTGACGCTGGCGGTTGTTCCGGCGCTCTGGTGCTACCGGGATCAGATGAAGCGCGTGATCTTCTCCATGGCATTATGCATGGCGCTCTTTCTGATCATACTGACGGCACGGTTCTGGTACTTCGGCGACCTGCTGCCGACCGCGTTTTATGTCAAGATCTACAGCGGAAAGTACCTGGCGGGGCTTGAGTATGTGCACAGTCATTGCAAGGACTATTTCATGTATTATCTTTGTGCGCTGCTGTTGTTCTTTGTCTGGCGCCCATTCAACTGGCGGGAGGAGCGATTCATTCTGTTCGGCTTCATTGTCGTCCATCTGACCTGGGTGGTGTTGGGCGGGGCCGAGCCGAAAATCTATTACCGGCATGTCATCCCCCTCATCCCTTTGCTGTACATCTATATCAGCACCGGCGTGGAGCACGGCCTGGGCAACTTCACCGCCGGGAAAAAGTGGGCCCTGAATCTGGGTATGGTTGCCTTCGGCTGCGCCGGCCTGCTCCTGCCGCGCAGCTACTGGATCGACAAGACCATTGAGAATCCGGTCATGGTGAGCGCCCTGCGCTTCTGGGATAATCCTTCCGAACATGCGCGCTTTTGCCTGGACCGGCTGAAAAATCCCGCAGCCCATAATTACATCGACAATAACGCGCAGCTTATCATTGGCGAATTTATCAAGCGCAACTACTTCAGCGGGACAACCATACTCTATGACCAGATGGGACAGACCCCCTATCAGGCGGGGCTTGACTATGTGTTCATTGATTCATGGGGTCTGACCGACACCACCATCGGCAGGTATTATTTCCATGAGCGAAACCAGGGCAGCGCCCTGTTGCGGTTCTATGAACGGCTCTCCACCCGCCTTATCAAGCGATTCCACCCCCGGATCGCCTTCATTGATTCACGCCGGCAACTGCTCGATTACGTTTTTGAACGAAGTCCCGACGTCATCATGTTTTTCGGCGCGTTGCGTACCTTTGAAGAGTTCCTTCCCAACTGGTTGTCCGGCGAGACCAGATTCAAGGAGCAGTATAGCCGCAAATACCTCATCTGCGGCACGTTCGTCTACGAGAAGAAGGGACTCAACACGCGGCCGCGCTACATTCCGGAAGGGCTGTCCGCAACCTACCGATAGCGGATCCGGCCCGAGCGAACCGGGATGCAATGATCTGCGGCCCATCGTGCGGGGAGCGCTTTCACCCCGGCCCGGCGCCGCGTTCACGGCGCCTTCGACAGCGGATCGCCGAAACGATGTTCCCGCCTTGACAACCCCTTCCGCTTGGTATATCCATTAGAGCCAGTTTTGCAGCCGCTTTCCCGCTGCGCTCCACGTGACGCTTTCTGGTTATTGCTCATCGCCCTATGGGACGCCTTTTATTTGTTCAGGATAACGGGGTCAACGAAAACCTCGGGGTCATGTCCATCGCCGGCATGCTCACCGCCCACGGGCACGAGGTTGACCTCATTCTCACCGATGAACATCCGAAGCAGTTTCGGGACCTTGTGGTCGCCCATAACCCCGACCTCATTGCCTTTTCCTTCATGACCGGCAACCGGGAGTGGGCGCACGCCACCGCCCGGCAACTGAAAGAAACACTCCAGACGCCGATCATTATGGGGGGCGTGCATCCCACCCTCTTCCCGGAGGATATTGATCTCAGCGTGGTTGATTACCTTTGCGTGGGTGAGGGGGAATACCCGGTGCTTGAATTGATGAACGCCATCGATGCCGGGGAGGACGGTTCGCAGATCGAGAACCTCTGGATCGGCAGGAACGGCACCGTGATTAAAAACCCCCTGCGTGATCTGATCCAGGACTTTGACCCGCTTCCCCTGCCATGCCGGGAGATCTATTACAAATACCGATTTATCAGGGACCTGCCGGTCAAGCGCTTCATCTCCGGCATCGGCTGCCCCTACCATTGCACCTTCTGCCACAACCCGCTGCAGAAAACAATCTATGCCGGCAGGGGGAAATACATCCGAAAAAAAAGCGTGGAGCGGGTGATCAGGGAAGTGCGGTCTGTCAAGGACCGCTATCCGCTCAAAAACGTCCATTTCTCTGATGACACCTTTGTCCTGGACAAGGCATGGCTCACAGCATTTCTGGCGGCCTACCGCCGGGAGATTTCCCTTCCCTTCTCCTGCAACATCAGGATTGATCAGGTGAATGAAGCGATGGTCGAAGACCTGGCGGAAAGCGGCTGCTACGGCATCTCCTTCGGCATCGAATCGGGCAGTGACCGCATCAGGAACGAAATCCTGAAAAAGAATCTCAAGCAAGAGGACATCATCCGCAATGCGCGGATCATCAAGCGGCGAGGGATCAAGATGATCGTCACCAACCTGATGGGGGTTCCGGAAGAGACCCTTGACGACGCCTTCCAGACCGTCGCCATCAATCAGAAGATCGGCGCCGACTACACCCGCGCCGGCGTCTTGATTCCCTACCCTAAAACCGGGATCGTCGACTATGCCGTTGAGCGGGGGCTGCTGCCCGCGGATTATGCCATCCACAACTTCACCCAGATCATCAGAAAATCACTCATCAAGTCCCGCTACGCCCGGGAATTTGAAAACCTCTGCGCGCTCTTCAATCTCACCGTCCATTTCCCCTTTCTCACCCCGCTCACCCGACGACTCATCAAGCTGCCGTTCACCCGGCTGTATTCACTCACCCGGCTGTGGGAGGCATTTGAAAACATGCTCTATTTCCGGCTCTTCAACCGTGCCGGGTTCCGCTACTGCTTCCATATCATCAAAAACGTGAGACGCGATGTCTGGAGATAATATCATCAACGCCGCGGCCGATGGCTATACCCGGGAGGAGGTGGCCTGCAATCTCTGCGGGTCCCGGGACCGGGACTTTCTCTTCCTCACCCCCGAGCGCATCGTGCGCTGCCGGCGCTGCGGCCTCATGTATTGCAATCCCCGCCTCGATGCCCGCAGCCGGCAGGCAATCTACTCCAAGGACTATTTCGTGCTGGACGAAGGGGCGGACGGCATTGACTATAAAGCCTATGCCAATTATATCAGCGAGGAGCCGGTGATCACCCGCTCCATGGCCAGGCGGATGAAACAGGTGGAGCGGTTCGCTCATTCCCGGGGAAGGGTGCTGGACGTGGGGTGCGCCACCGGATTCTCGCTCATAGCCGCCGGACACCGGGGCTGGCAAGCGGAGGGAATTGAGTGCTCGGAATTTTGCGTGGAGTACGCCCGCTCACGGGGCCTCACCGTCCACCAGGGCTCCCTGCGCGACTATCCCGGAACAGCAGGCAGCATGGATGCCATTACCATGTGGGACTACCTGGAACACTCTCCCGACCCCCTGGCAGACCTGCAGACCTGCCGTTCCCTGCTGAAACCGGGCGGGGTGATCCTTCTTTCCATCCCCAACGTCGACTCGTGGTCATACCGGCTGTTGAGACAAAAATGGATCGGTTTTAAGAATATAGAACACCTCTATTTCTTCAGCCGGGACACCATGGGCAGGCTCGCCCGGCAGGCAGGCCTGACCATGGAGCGCTCTTTCTATCACGGCAAATATGTCTCTCTCTCCTTTTTTCTCTCAAGGATACAGTACTATGTCCGAACCAGAACCCTGCACCGCCTGGTTGAAACGATAGCCGCCCATGAGCGGTCGCAGCGCATTTCATTTTACTTTAACCCCTATGACATCCTGAACGTGGTGCTGCGCAAGGTATAAGCAAGAACAAATGCATATGTGACATACCAGTACGAGGGAGGCCGCCCCGGCACCAATTTTTTTCAGTCCTTGCAAAGGAGCAAACCTTTCCCGTCATTTCGAAGGAGCAGATAGCGACTGAGAAATCCTCTGCAATTTTAATCGTATAAGATTTCTCACATTCGTTCGAAATGACAAAGTCAGATTTTTCATGAAGTTCATCCTGGGCGAAGCAAGGAGCTTCTTGACCGCGTTCAGCATGACACAGCGTGAGATTCGACATGACAGCCGGCTTACATTTTTCCATGTGCTTGTTGAAGAAAGAAAACGACCGTCAGATAAAACCGTTGCCTAGGGAACACGTCACATGACTGATAACAAAACAGGCGTCATTATCGGGGCGGGGCCTGCCGGCCTGAGCGCGGCTGAAACCCTTTCACAGAGCGACCGCCGGTTCACCGTGCTCGAGGCATCAGACCACACCGGCGGCATCTCGGCGACGATTAAGCACGGCGACTTCCTCTTTGATCTCGGCGGCCACCGGTTTTTCACCAAGAACAGCGAGATCGACCGCTACGTGGCACGGCTCCTGGGAGAGGAACTGGTGTTGGTGGACCGCTCGAGCAAGATACTGCTGAATGGCAGGTTCTTCGACTACCCGTTGAAACCGGTCAATGCAATTTTCGGCCTGGGCCCGCTGACGGCCGCGGAAATCATCTGCAACTACGTGATCGAGCGGTTTAAATTCAACCGGCCGGCGCCGCGCAGCCTGGAAGACTGGGTGATCAGCCAGTTCGGAAAAACCCTCTACCTGCTCTTTTTTAAAACCTATACCGAGAAGGTCTGGGGGATTGACTGCAACCGCATATCCGCCGAGTGGGGGGTGCAGCGGATCAAGGGTCTTTCGCTGCGCACTGCCATAGTAGACGCGCTCTGGAAGAAGCGCACCAAGGATGCCGCCTCCCTGCTCAAGCACTTCACCTACCCCAAGAAGGGCATCGGGGTGATATGCGAAAAGCTGGCGGAGACGATCCGCGAACCCAACCGCCTGCTGTTTCGGGCGCCGGCACAGGAGCTGCGGCACGACGGGACACGCATCACCTCAGTGGCCCACGGCGGAAAGGAAGACGGCGGAAGGCTGGAGACCGACTTTGTCATATCCAGCATGCCCATAACCGAGCTGATTCTCTCCCTTCGCCCCCTGCCGCCGGATGATATTGTGGAGGCCGCCCGGTGGCTCAAGTATCGCGACCTGGTGTGCGTTGCCCTGATGTTCAACACGCCGTTGGTGACCGACCAGACCTGGATCTATGTGCATGATCCGGCAATCGACTTCGGCAGGCTGCACGAGCCGAAAAACTGGAGCCGGCACATGGCGCCGCCCGACAAATCGTGCGTGGTATTTGAGTACTTCTGCAACGCGGGGGACGAGGTGTGGAATGCGTCGGACGAGGCGCTCTACCGGAAGACGGTGCGGGACTTCAGAAAATCAGCCATCGCCCCCGGCGCCGTCGACGCCATTTTTGATTACCGGGTGGTGCGGACATCGAAGACCTATCCCCTCTATGAAATCGGTTTCAGCCGCCACCTTTTGAAAATCCGCGACTATCTCAAGCGCTTCACCAACCTCCAGCTCATCGGCCGCTACGGCACCTACAAGTACAACAACCTGGATCACTCGCTTGAAACCGGCATCAAGGGGGCGCAGAATATCCTGGGGGCGCATCACGACACCTTCATGGTGAACATAGAAGATGAGTATCTGGAGCAGAAATAAGCGTGAGGTGCGGCTCTCATGTGCTGCTGCACGCAGGCGTGGCGGGATACCGTAAGGGCGACCGGCCGGTCGCCCCTACGTTTTGAACATATCAATTTTCAGTTACGCCCCGTGGCGGAGGAAAGCAACTGCCGGGATCATGAGAAATACTTCAACAGCCTGATAATGCCCATCTTAGCCCCCTGTTTGTGGGCGGAAACGTCCCTGGCGCTTTTCAAATCCTCTTTATGCTCTTTATAAAACAGGTAGGCCTTTAAGAGCATCTCCTCATTGGTCAGCGTCGGCTTCCAGCCGAGCATGGTCTTTATCTTCTCCGTGTCAAACACGAAGTCCTCGGCGATCATCTTATACTGGTAGGGGCCGAGCGGCGACAGTCCCAGCTTGTAGCAGAGCTGCATGGCCAGCAGTGTCGGCGCCTTGGGCAACGATACCAGGCGTGATGACGACCCCGCCTTGCGGATCACGTAGCCGAACACCTCTTTGAGAGACTTCACGTCATCGCTCCCGATATTGTAAACCTCGCTGGAGGTGCCCTTCTCATAGGCCTTGAGGCAGGCATCGGCCAGGTCACGGGCGTAGATGAACTGATACACGTTGGTGCCGCCGCCCACCAGATAGACCCTGCGGTTTTCTTCAATGAACTCAAAAAGTATGGCCAGCAGGCCCAGCCTCCCGGCATCGGTAATGGTGGGGCAGCGAATGATGGTCAGGTTCAGGGAGTCCTTATAGCCGAGGAGTATCTTTTCCCCCTCCCACTTGGACTGGCCGTAAATCTCCACCGGGTGCGGCGGCTCCGCCTCGCCGATTTTTTTCCCCATGGGGATGCCCCACAGGCAGTTGCTCGAGGTAAAAACCAGGTGCGGCACCTTGTATTTCACCGCCATCTCCGCCAGCTGCCGGGTTCCCTCAACATTGGATTGCCAGAGAAAGCTTTTATCCTTCACGTTGTGGGCCAGCTGGGCCGCAACGTGGTAGACCACGTCAAAGGGCCCATATTTTTTAAAGCACGCCTCCAGCTGCGATCGATCACAGAGATCACCCTGTATGGCGACGGTATTTTTAACCCGGTCGGTGTCCGGGACCAGGTCATAGATGATCGATTCCGCGCCCTTTTCCGAAAGATACTGCTTGAGCACGGTTCCAAAAAACCCGGCGCCGCCGGTAATCAATGTTTTCATCAACCTATCCCTTTCTCTGCGGTTGGCAGGTGAATGGAGCGCTTGCAGGATGAAGGTATAGAATTGTTCCCGAAAAGTCAAGCCCGCATGATGCGGCCCCCGGATAAACCGCGCCGCGCAATTTTAGTGTTGTCATTCGCCGCCGAGTAGTATACCATTCACCGCATGTGTGGCGCACAAATCAAAACTATCGGTACGCAACTCAATGAGGGTCGCTCTCCTTTCTCCCTATTCGGAAATTAACACCATTGGATTAAGGACAATTTCCGCTTACCTTAAAGCGCACGGCATTGAAACCCGCCTGGTTTTTCTGCCGCTGCAGAAAAGCTATTATTCCCGGGAACAATTCACCTCCTACCCCGATGCGGCGCTCGATGCCATTGCCGGCCTGGTGCGCGACGACGACCTGATCGGCATCTCGGTCATGTCCCACTACCATGATGCGGCCGTCCAGCTCACCGCGGCATTGAAAAGAACCCTTCCCGGCATTCCGGTGGTCTGGGGCGGCATCCATCCCACGGTCATACCCGAACAATGCATTGCCTTCGCCGATTTCCTCTGCATCGGCGAAGGGGAAATGCCCATGCTCGGCCTGTGCCGCTGTCTCGCGGAAGGAAAATCCGCCGAAGCCGTCCCCGGCATCTGGTCAAAAAAAAATGGCGCCGTCTTCAGCAACCGCCCCGCCCGGGTCATAACCGATCTCGACACCATACCGCCGCAGGACTACGGGCTGGACAATGAATACATCCTGGTCGCAAAAAAAGATCTCATTCCCCTCACCTCCGACAACATACGCAGGTTTCTGGGGATCACCTATTGGACCATGTTCACCCGCGGCTGCCCCTTCAGCTGCACTTACTGCTGCAACGACGCCCTGAAAAGGATCCACCCGGACTTTGCCCGGATCCGGTCGAAGTCGCCGGACGCCATGGTGCGGGAAATAACCGCCGTCACCGCCCGGTTTCCTTTCATACGCTACATCAACTTTCAGGATGACACCCTGTTCGCGCTTTCCGAGGAAGAGATCCGGCAGTTTGCCGAACGCTACAAAAAAGATGTCGATCTTCCATTCCTGATCCCCGGGGTGCAGCCGTCGGTCTTTACCGAGAAAAAATTCGAGTACCTGGTGGACGCCGGAATGCTCAGGGCGCGGATGGGAATCCAGACCGGCAGCAAGCGGATCCTCGCCATGTATAACCGAAAGCAGGACAATGAAATGGTGGTGCGGGTCTCCCGCGCACTCCAGAAATACGCCGGGAAACTTACCATTCCCAACTATGATCTCATCCTCGACAATCCCTGGGAAACGCAAAGCGACATCCTCGAGACCATCGCCCTCCTGGGCAAGCTGGCGCCGCCGTACAGCGTAAACCTTTTCTCCCTGGCCTTTTTCCCCGGAACCAGCCTCTGCGCCAGGGCCATGGCGGAACACCTGATTGATGAAAACACCCGGCTCGACCATTATCTGAACTGCAAGCCCACCTATTTGAACCTGGTCATCGCGCTGTTCGGATTGTTCAAGATGCCGCCCTTCCTGCTGAAGCTGCTGCTGTCCAAGCGGCTCATCAACACCACACGAACCTTTCCCCTGCTGCACCGCATCATTTACAATCTCATCCTCTACCGGAGGGGGATCTATTCGCTGGCCACCAGGGATTACTCCATGTTCCCACCCCGGTTGCAGATGTTTCTCTGCACCGTGCTGCCGCCCCGGCGGGCATCCGCCGCCGCCAGAGCGGCCGCGTCCCCATCCGGAACATGAGCGGGGCGGGGCGGCCGGCACGAAACGCATTGCGCGTCACATCAGCCATTCCAAGCCATGGTTGCACACCAGCGTTGCCCTGAAGAAAAGTTGCTGCACCTCAGCTCACCTGACCGCGCCGCCGTGGTTGCGCTGCTGCTGTTGTTTGTAACTCTGGGCGCCGCCTACAGCCACTACACCCCCCTCTGGAGTCCGCCGGATGAAGAGCGCCACTTCGCTTACGCGCAGTACATCGCCCGAAACCACAAACTGCCCCCCCTGCGGTATGACCCGGAAACAACCAACATTACCCAGGCTATTCACCCCCCCCTTTATTACCTGTGTGCCGCCCTCTTCTGCCGGGACGATGCCCGGCCGATCCAGGAGCAGCTCCTGGTCGATGACGAACCGGGATACCGCGCCATGCGCCTGGCGCCGGGTGAAAGCGGCGTTGCCGCGCAGCGGACGGAATCGACGGTGCGACGGCTGCGGATGTTCTCGCTCCTGATCAGCGCGGTGCATATCGCCTTCGTGTATCTCCTGATCATCGCGCTCTTCCCCGGGGAAACGCTCCTCGCATTCACCACCGCACTTTTCGTCGCCCTGAATGCACAATTCCTTCACATCTCCGCCTCGGTCTCAAACGAGCCGCTCACCGACGCCCTGTCCACCATCTATATATTTTTGCTGCTCTCCCTGACCAGAGGAACCCCCCGGACCAGGCGGTATCTGCTGGCAGGCATGGTGCTGGGGTGCTGCCTCTTATCAAAACTTTCCACCCTGTATTACCTTCCCGTCACCGCACTTATTCTGACCTGGGTCCATTTCCGCAACACAAGAAAATTGATGGGAAGCCTTGCGCTGGTTGCGGGCGCCGCCTTCCTGGTTGCGGGATGGTGGTACCTGCGCAACTGGCTCATCTACCATGACCCCTTTGCCACCGTGTATCTCATCGCATCCCAGCCCTGGGGGTTCCGCACCGCCGCCTTTTCTGCAGGCTCGCTGCTGTCCCTAGCATCACACACCTTTGTTTCTTTTTTCGGAACCTTCGGGGCGCAGCAGTTTTCCATCCCCACCGGGCATGCGCTTGTGTATGGCGCACTCGTGGCGCTCGGACTGGCCGGTCTGTGCCGGCTGGCATTGACCGGGATGATGAAAAAACAGCGGCACTCGGCCGTGAGCATCCTGCTCCTCCCGTTTCTGGGCTGCTGCGCGGTATTCGTCTCAATGAACCTCGCCTACGTTGGCGTGTCCATGGGAAGATACCTCTTCGTGGCCATTGCCCCCATTGCCGCGGGCATCATCGGCGGCGCCCGGTCGCTGGTTCCGGCGCGGCGGCGAAATGCTTTTTTACTGCTGCTCTCGCTGCTGCTGGTGTTCCTCAACCTGGATATCCTCTTCAGGGTACTCAAGCCGGCCTACGCTGACCCAGGCTTGATCCCGGGAATAGACCAGGCGCTTTTCTCATATCCCACGGTTGAGCTGAACCAATCGACCGTCATTGCCCAGACTTTTACCGCGCCCCGCAACAACTTGGCGGCGGTGCGGGTCATGTTCTCCCGTCTCAACCGGCAGGGCCGCGGCACCATCGATTTTGCCCTGGCCGAACGGGGGAACCCGACCCGGGTGATGCGCCGGGCCAGCCTCTCCCTGGATAGCATTGATGACAATGCGCGGTATTGCTTCGTATTTCCACCCCTGCCGGATTCGCAGGGCAAGGAATATCTTTTGCGCGTCAGCGCACCCGCTCTGCCGGCGGGAAGCGGCATTGCACTGTGGCAGGACCCGGAAGACGGTTGCCCGGGGGGGGAGCTGACGGTGAATGGCACACCGGCGGTCGGCGACCTCTATTTCAGCACCTACCATTTTGCCGGGAATCACCCCGCGACCGACTGGCAGGGGAGACGCGAACTGGTGATCCGCCAGGGGGCATATGTCGACATACGGGAGCTGCAGCTTTACTTCGAGCAATCAAGGAGTTTCCGGGAAGGCACGGTGACCCATCAAAAGGTGCTGCGCGCGCAACAGGCGCTCAAAAACCGGGAGGCCCTGCGTAAGCGAGATGACCATGCGTAACTCCGTCCTCTTCATCGCCATCGCCACCCTGCTGTACCTCCCCCTCGCCTGGCTGGACTATGACCACTTCCCCTATTCAGACGGGCCCGAGCACGGCGCGGCGGTCCGGGAGCTGGCGACACACATGGCCCACCCGTCCGATCCCATGCTTGCGGGACAGCCCGGCGACTCCCCCCGTTTCGTTCCCTCAATCCTGATCATGGCCCTGACCATGCGGCTGACCGGGCTTGATGTCCTGACCGTGCTCAAGCTGTTTTTGCCCCTGTGCTTTCTGCTGTTTCTCACAGCAGCGGCGTTGTTTGCCGCGGCGTATTTCGATGACGAGCGACAGCCTCCCTGGACGCTTGCCGCCCTCCTGTTTTTATGGGGCACGGGATGGATGGGGGCAAATGCCTACATGTTTTCCGCCATCCTCTACACGGCGTACTTTCCCTCCCTGGTGGCATTTTCCCTCGCGCTGCTGGCGCTGTATTTTCAGCTGCGCTTTCTGGCGGCGGGCAACGGCGGCCGATTCATCATCGCGGTGCTGCTGGGAGCGATCGCCTTTGTCAACCATCCACCGACCGGCCTCTTCTTTCTTGCCTGTTCCGGCCTGCTCTACCTGGAGCGGAGGGTGGCCATCCGGAAAGTGGCCGTGTATTTTTCGGTCACGGCGGCGGCGGCGTTGCTGTTGACCGCACTCTGGCCGTACCATGATTTTATTTCCAATTTCCTGACCATTGCCGCCGGGAAAATGGCGGACACCGTCGATTACCGGCTTACCCGCCGGTACCTCTTCGACCAGCCCCTGCTGCGCTCGGGCCCGGCGCTCGCGGGCATTCCCCTGCTGCTGCTGTGCGCGCTGCAACGGCGCTCTCCTCTATTGACCGGAGGTTGTGCCCTTTTCAGTTGCGCCTATCTGGCCGGTTATTTTTTCAACATCAGCCTCGCCGAGCGGTCCATTTTTTTCATCATCTGCATGCTTCAGCTTGCTTTCTCGCGATCATGCCGGGAATGGCGTGCCGGTCGGCCGGGTCGCGGCGCATCCCGCCGGCAGAGCGCTGCCGCATGGCTTTTGCTGATGCTCCTGTTCACGGGGGCCGTCACGCAGGGCATCCTGGTGTATCGCGAATTCATCCTGCCCGCCTTTGCCGTTTCGCCTGACCGCCGCTCCATCAGCTACCTGAGCCCCAACCGCATGCAGCGTGAACTGGCCCGGCACCTTAAGGAAGGGGATATCGTATTGTCTGACCTGTACACCTCCTGGTCGGTTCCAGTATATACCGGCGCGAAAATCATCGCCCTCTACCACAGCGCCCCCCATGTCCGCGACAACCGGGAACGGGTTAAAGCGCTTGACGACTTTTTCAATGCCGCCGCCTCAAATGAAGCGCGAAAAAAGATCATGGAGCGCTACGGGGTGACCCATGTCTTGCTCAATTTCAAGAGCGGCGGGAAGGAGATTGAACCCGCCGTACGGACCATGGGATTGCAGGTGATTGAGCGCAATGACACCATGTGCCTTTTTTCCGTTCCCCCCGCAGGTGACGCGCGCCCTTTCCGGGATACGCGTAACCGGTCATCCAGAGGCACATGATGCGCACATCAACGGACAAGAACCTTGTCTTCTTCCTTTCCGCCCTCTGCCTCGGCGGCGCCGCCTTCTGCATCTCCCCCCCTTACGGGATGGATGACTGCTATATAACCTATCGCTACGCCTATAATCTGTATCACCACCAACAATTTGTCTTTAACCTGGGAGAAAGAATACTGGGCACCACGTCTCCGCTCTACACCCTCATCCTCACCGTCGCCCAGATTGTTTCGGACAACATTCCCCTGATGAGCAATCTCATTTCCTGCATCAGTGCCGCACTTGCCGGCTTTCTCCTGTTGCTCATCTTCAAAAAAGACAACCTGCCCCTGGGCATCTTTTGTTCAGTAAGCTATCCCTTCATGCTCCAGGACATCGGTCTTGAGACCAATGTTCTCATGTTTCTCTTCACGGGAGCGTTGTATCTGTTCGTTCGGGCGAACTACCTGGCCTGCGGCGCCGTCCTGGGATTGTGCTTTCTTACCCGGCAGGACTCCGCCGTGTTCATCGCCGTCATGATCCTGATGTTTTGGCTTAAAAACCGGCGTCTGCCCTGGAGGGCGTTCGGGGTGTTCTGCGGTGTCGCCGCTCCCTGGTTCATTTTCAGCTACTGCTATTTCGGCGCGATGTTCCCCACCTCATTGCAGGAGAAGCAGGGGTACGCAGACGGCATGGCGTATTTCATTGATGCGTTCGGCTATCTTGCCGGCTACTGTGATCGCTACAACTTCCACCTTTTCTCATGGCTGGGCAGGAACATCGCTCCGCTGCTTCCCCCGATTCCCTGCCTTGCCCAGAACAGCGCTGCAGCCGGCCTTGCCCTGATCTACCTGCTTTTCACCCTGCTGGCCCTGATCGATTACCTGAGGCATGCGGCGCGGCATCAGTATGCCGGCGCGTTATTCTACCTCTATCCCCTGCTGATGATCGCCGCCCTGAGCGTCATCGGGCCGCCTCCCGAGCACCGGTGGCACCTTACCGGCGCCGTCAACTTCGCCCTCGTCGGCCAGCTGGCGCTCCTCACCGCGCCGCTGTCCGCCGCGCTCAAACGGTGCCGCCCCGCGTCCCTGCCGGGCAGGCGCGACGCGCTTCTCATCGCCTGCCTCAGTGCGTACCTGCTCTGCTTTGCCGCCTTGAATCTGAGGGATTTTTATACTGCAGCGCGGTATGCGGACCGGTTGCCCTGGTTCGGCGCACGGTACCACAGCTACCAAACCATCGGGCGCTTCCTCAGGGAAGCGGTTTCCGACGAGGAGACGGTTTTTGTACTGGAGGTGGGCACGATCGGCTACTACAGTATGAAGCGGATGGTTGACGGCGCGGGGATTATCGCCCCCGGGTACGGGCGCTACCACCGGGAGGGATGCTGGCTCAGGGGAATGGAGCGGACATTTCCCGACTACATCGTCACCGGGGATTTTGAAGTCCCCTTTTATGAGCCGATGTTTCATTTTCAAAACAATTTTATGAAAACGGTGGTATACCGGAAATTAAAAAACCTGCCGGAACCGGACTATCCGTTTTCGCAGCTCTGCCGCAACTGGCAGCAATGGGAGAAGACGGGATCGCGCAGTGGGCGCGCGGCAGCGCCATCACATCCGGGGTCGATCAGGCCGGCGCCCTGATGCGGCTCCCGGAACCTGCTCCGACGGCACCCGGCCCGGGGCTGCCTGAATTAGCTTTTGCACACCCGGGGGCTCTTTGCTATACTCTGTGCGGCGGCCAGATACTCAAACAATCATCGAAAGGGCGATCATGAAAAGGACCTCCGGCGGTAACGGCAATATAGTGCTGCTGCTCTGCTCGGTGCTCTTCTGTTGTCTCCTGGGGGAGGCGGCGGTCAGGTTGGGCGGCCGCTATGACGAGGCGGGGAACTTTTATTTTCGGGCGCGAAAGCTCAAGCCCTACCAGCCATACCGGAGGACCACCCGCGAAGCCCTGGACAAGTATTTCGCCTCCTCCGACAGCATCCTGATCTACGACCCGGGGCTGGGCTGGACCTATCGGCCCAACAGCAGGGCGCAGGAGGGGAAGCCCTACCTGCACAACTCGGACGGCATCAGAACCGCGAGCACCGACTGCAGGATCGATCCGGCGCCGCGGCAGGGATCGCTGCGCATCGCCATTCTGGGGGATTCGTTTACCTATGCCTATGATGTTCCCTTTGAGGATTCCTGGGGCGCCCGTTTGGAGGAGAACCTGAAACAAGCGGGCATCGATGCCGAAGTGCTCAATTTTGGCGTGGGGTGCTATGGCATGGACCAGGCCTTTCTTCGATGGAAGGCGGTCGCGGCCTCCTTCAAACCCCACGTGGTGCTCTTCGGGCTGTGCCTCAAAAACGTGGAGCGGAACGTCAACCTTATCCGGGGATTCCTGAGCCCCTTCATTCCTTTTTCCAAGCCCCGGTTCATTGTGCAGGGGGATGAGCTCCGGCTGATCAACGCGCCGGCACTCGACCCGCACCGGATACTTTCCACCATGGACCAGATTGATGAGTGGCCCCTGGCACAGCATGAATACTGGTACCGCCGGGAAGACTACCGGAAAAAAATATGGCACGCGAGCAAATTGCTCACGCTGTTGTTCCAGCTCGCGGAGAAAGCCCGGGACACGGCCGGGCGCGGAACATCGGCCGGGAACATGTATGCCCTTGAGGGAGAGCCGGCCCGGGTGACCATAAAAATCATTGAGGCGTTCAAAAAAGATGTTGAATCGAGCGGCGCGACATTTTATGCTGTTTATCTGCCGTGGCTGTGGGAACTGAACATCATGGCGGACCGCGGTCCCTTGCCCTATACCCGGCTGCTCAACGCCATAGAGGATATCACAACGGTTATTCATCCGGAGGGAGCGCTGCTCAGCGAGGCGGCTACCATCAAGCCGGAAGGGCTCTTTGCGGCCTATCAGGGCCATTACTCGGTCAAAGGAAACGGGATCATTGCTGACGTCCTTGCGCGCTTTCTGCTCCAGGAAGGGATAGCAGCGCAGCGCGGGGCGAAGCAAGGGGCAATCGAGGAATAGGCGCACGAGCATCATCATCATCGGCATCGGCGGGCGGCTTCTGCCTTCAATCTTTCACCGGACCAAGGATCACCCGACCGCAGGACAGCGAAGGCCCATGAACATTCTCGGCATTTCGGCGTTTTACCACGACAGCGCGGCGTGTCTGGTGCAGGACGGCAGGATCGTCGCCGCCGCCCAGGAAGAGCGCTTTACCAGGAAGAAGCATGACTTCGCGTTCCCGAAGCATGCCATGCGCTACTGCCTGAAGGAAGGCGGCATCCGGGAAGACGACCTCGATTATGTTGCGTTTTATGAAAAGCCCTTCATCAAGTTTGAGCGCATCCTTGAAACCTATCTCGCCACCGCCCCCCACGGCATACGGTCCTTTATCAAGGCCATACCCATGTGGATAAAGCAAAAACTCTGGATGAAGGAGCTGATCGCCCGGGAGCTTAACTTCAAGGGACCGATCATCTTTCCCGAGCATCACGAGTCTCACGCCGCGTCCGCCTTTTTCCCTTCGCCGTTTCAACAGGCCGCATTCCTCACCATCGACGGCGTCGGCGAATGGGCGACCGCCAGTTACGGCACCGGGACCGACAATGAGGTGCGCATTAAGGGGGAGATTCACTTCCCTCATTCTCTGGGGCTGCTCTACTCGGCCTTCACCTATTACACCGGGTTTAAAGTAAATTCCGGCGAGTATAAGGTGATGGGTCTGGCCCCCTATGGCGAGCCGCGGTACAAGGATCTGATTCTCTCCGAGCTGGTGGATGTAAAGGAGGACGGATCGTTCCGCCTGAACATGAAGTATTTCGATTATGCAGCCGGCCTGACCATGACCGGAAAACGATTTGAACGGCTGTTCGGGGGGCCGCCCCGCACCCCCGAATCGCAGCTGACTCAGCGGGACATGGACCTGGCCCGCTCGATTCAGGAGGTGACCGAAGAGGTCATGCTGCGCATGGCGCGGCATGTGCACCGGGAAACCGGGCGAACCAGCCTGTGCCTGGCCGGGGGGGTGGCCTTAAATTGCGTCGGCAACGGACGGATTATGCGGGAGTCCCCGTTTGAGCATATCTGGATCCAGCCCGCCGCGGGAGACGCAGGCGGGGCGCTGGGCGCGGCGCTCTTCGTCTGGCATCAGTACCTGGGAAACGGCCGGACGGTTGAGGGCAGCCGGGACCGCCAGCGGGGTTCGTTGCTCGGGCCGGCGTTTACATGCGGGGAGATCCGAGCGTACCTGAACGAAAGGGGAATCGCCTACACGGACATACGAGATGAAGAGATTCCCGCGCGGATTGCCGATTTGATTGCCGGCCAGAACGTGATCGGCTGGTTTCAGGGACGGATGGAGTTCGGGCCGCGCGCCCTGGGCGCCCGTTCGATACTCGGGGACGCCCGTTCTCCCGCCATGCAGGAGGTAATGAACCTGAAGATAAAATTCCGCGAAAGCTTCCGCCCCTTCGCCCCGTCGGTGCTCAGGGAGCAGGCCGCCGATTTTTTTGAGATTGACCGGGAAAGCCCTTACATGCTCCTGGTGGCCCCGGTGAAGCAGGACCTCTGCCGGGAGATGTCACCGGAGGAACAGCGGCGGTTCGGCCTGGACAAGTTGCATGTGGTCCGCTCCCGCATCCCGGCGGTTACCCATGTGGATTACTCTGCCCGGATCCAAACCGTCGATCGGGAAGACCATCCCTTATATTACCGGGTGATTGAGGCATTCGGGGAGCAATGCAGCTGCCCGGTGATCATCAACACCTCGTTCAACGTGCGGGGCGAGCCCATTGTTTGCACCCCCGAAGACGCCTACCGGTGCTTCATGCGCACCAACATGGATTATCTCATCATGGGAAATTGTCTGCTGGACAAGACGTCCCAGAAACCGCTGGACAAGGACATTGACTGGCTGAAACAATTTACCCTGGACTGAACGTCGATGATTATTGAAGAGATCAGGGCCATCACCAGCGGCAGAAGCGAGCTCAGAAAATTCGGGATCCTCATTGGCGTGGTCCTGGGTTTGCTGGCGCTGTGGTGGCTGTGGCGGGGAAAGGAGGGCGGCTACGCGCTGCTGATGGGCGCCGCGGCGCTTCTTGCGGTCGGGTTGACCATGCCCCGTCTTTTAAAACCGCTGTACCTGCCGTGGATGACGCTGGCAGTGCTGCTGGGCTGGCTGATGACCCGGGTGATTCTCATTCTTCTGTTTTACCTGGTGGTAACGCCCCTCGGCCTGCTGGCCAGACTCTGCGGCACCGTTTTTCTCACCGCGGACTTTGACCGCACGGCGCAGAGCTACTGGATTGCCAGGAAGGATGTTCCCGCCGACCGGACGCGCTACGAAAATCAATTCTAAAGGGCGGCGGGACTACGGGATTGCCCCCACGCAACGAGATCAACCTTGACCGACCGCATCGCGGTGAAACATTCTTTTCCCGGAAGCACCCTATGGGCAAATTATCTATCGTGAAGGAATTGTGGCTCTTCTTACGGGTTCGAAAAAAATGGTGGCTGGCGCCGATCATCGTTTTTCTGTTTCTGCTGGGCGCCCTGCTCATTTTTACCGAAGGCTCGGCGGTGGCGCCGTTCATCTATACGCTGTTCTAAATCAGCACCGGCCGCTCTCACCGCGTCACCCCCGTCTTGGGGCACAGGCTTGCAACGACACACTCCCCGCAGCGCGGCTTTCGCGCCACGCAGGTGTACCTGCCGTGAAAGATCATCAGGTGGGAAACCTGCGTCCATTGCTTCTGCGGCACGAGCGCCATCAGATCATATTCTATCTTCACCGGATCCTGCTGTTCGGTAAGGCCTAACCGGTAGGATACCCGCTTCACATGCGTATCCACGGTTATCCCCGGGACGCCGAAGGCATTGCCCAGGATCACATTCGCTGTTTTGCGCCCGATGCCCTCCAGTTCTACCAGCTCCTCCAGCGTTTGCGGAACCGCGCCGCCGTGTGCGGCCGCCATCTTCTTGCAGCAGTTGATGATGCTCTTTGCCTTATTTTTATAAAACCCGGTTGACCGGATATCTTGTTCAAGCACCTCCGGCCGTGCCCGGGCATAATCCTCGGCCGTTTTATACTTCTTGAACAAATCCGCGGTGACCTTGTTCACCCGCTCATCAGTGCACTGCGCGGAGAGGATGGTGGCCACCAGCAGCTCCAGGGGATTTTTAAAATGCAGAGCACACCGGGCATCAGGATACCGCTTCTGCAAAAGCCTCACTATCGCAGCCGTTTTCTTTTTATCCATTGGGGTCAGCCCTTGACATTGGACAAAATGTCTGCAACCTTTTTTCTTAATGATCTATCGTTTCCGATTTTCTCTTCAAACCGTCGGCACACTTTCGACACACCCGAGTAACTTAGATTGCCAAAAAACTTTCCTATTTCTCGGTTTGCCAAGCCGGTACAATTTTTCATTATATAGATTGCCATTGATCTATAATTCCTTATCTTGCCGCTCACAATGTTATCCCGATCCACATTCAACGCAATGGAGATTTTGTCAATGATTTCCTCCGGTGAGGTTGCTGATTTCAATTCTCTTCGGTTCGAAATATCACTCCTGGTTAAATCAACATCTGTCAATCGTCCCAAGATTTTTTTGATGAAAGAATCATCACCTGCTATAACACCGCCATAGATTTTATTCAAGGGATTGTCCAGGTTTGCACCAATTGCTTTATCCACAAAATTCTTGTAGGCCTTTATCGACTTGTTTGCATATGGTGAGACCATTCCCAAAATGAAGTCTCTCGAAACACCTTCTGCTTTCCTTGTCCCTATAAAACAGCCATAACTGCTATGAGGATAATCCTCCGGCTGTTGCACTATCCCTGCTCTGACCGGATTGAGATGAAGATAGCGGCTCAATTCGAGCAGATAGCTATCATGATCTATGAGAAGCGCCTTGTATCTTCCCTGAAGCAGATGACCGGTTCGCTCCATTTTCCTGTTGACATAATTGGTATATGAACTGTTAATATAGTGCATGACAGAATTCAGATTCGCAGACGACGTCTCAATCACCAAATGATAATGATTCATCATGAGAACGAAGCAATGTAAAATGAACCCATATTTATCCTGAGCCATGCTTACATAGTATTTGAATTTTTCATAATCAGCATTTGAAAAGAATATTCTCTTTTTCTCATTACCCCGGGCGGTAACATGATAAAATGCACCACTATATTGGATACGGAGCGGTCTGGCCATACTTGATCAACGTCTCCTTGTTAAAAAACTGTTACTGTAGCTTAAATAATTATTTGTCCAATGTCAAGGGCTGACCCCAATGAGTGAAAAAGAAGTGCTGACCAGCTGCCCCCACGACTGCGGCGGGCGGTGCGTGCTCACGCTGCACGTGAAAGATGGGGTGATCACCCGGATTGAGAGCGATACCGGCGAAGAGCCGCAGCTCCGGGCCTGCGCGCGGGGACGGGCATACCGCCAGCGGGTGTATGCCCCCGATCGACTGAAATACCCCATGAAACGGGTGGGCGCACGGGGAGAGGGGAGGTTTGAGCGGATCAGCTGGGACGAAGCCCTGAATACGGTAGCCGCCGAGCTGCAGCGCGTAAAAAAACAGCACGGGAATGACGCACTCTTTTATGTCCCCTATTCCGGCAACACCGGGACCTTTCTGCACAGCCAGCTGGCGGTAAACCGGCTGCTTACCATGTTCGGCGGCTTCACCCCGGTCTGGGGCTCCGCCTCGTTCTGGGGCAATCTGTTCGCCTCGAACGTAACCTACGGCACCCTCACCACCGGCAACACCCGCGACGACCTGCTCAATTCGCGCTTGATTATCATGTGGGGCTGGAATCCGGCCGTCTCCATCCAGAGCACCAACACCTCCTGGTACCTTGCCCGGGCGAAGGAAGCGGGGGCCAGGATTATTGCGATTGATCCCCGCTTCACCGACTCGGCCGCGGCATTTGCCCAGGCGTGGATACCCATCCGGCCGGGGACGGACACCGCGATGCTGGTGGCCATGGCCCAGGTGATCATCAGCGCCGGGCTGCAGGATCGGACCTTTATCGACGCCTGCACCGTCGGCTTTCCGCAGTTTCAGGCATATGTCATGGGGGAGACAGACGGCACGCACAAGACGCCGCGCTGGGCGGAGGCCATCACCGGCGTGCCGGCCGGCCGCATTGAAGAGCTCGCCCGCGAGTACGCCACCCTGAAGCCCGCCGCCCTGCTCACCCTGGGAGCGCCGGGACGCACCGCCTTCGGCGAACAATTTCACCGCGCGGCCGCCACCCTCGCGGCCATCACCGGCAACATCGGCGTGCATGGCGGGGACGCCGCCGGATTCGGCCTGGTGCAGGTGGGCCTTGAACCGCTCTCCTCGGCCGGTCTGCTCAAGGGGGCCATGCCCGGCAATCTGCCCGAAGGCACCTCACCCAAACGGGGAGTGCACATCACCAAGGTCTGGGATGCCATCCTCCGGGGGAAATCCGGCGGCTACGAAACCGACTTCAAGCTGCTGTACATCACCAACGGCAATCCGGTAAACCAGTTTTTAAACACCAATAAGGCGGTCAGGGCAATGCACGCCATTGAGTTCGTGGCGGTGCACGAACAGTTCATGACCGCCACCGCCCGGTTTGCCGACATACTGCTTCCGGTCAACACCCAGCTGGAACGAAACGACATCATCCGCCCCTGGCATTCCGGCGCCTACTACATGTATCTCAACAAGGCCATTGACTCGCTCTACGAGTCCAAGTCAGACCTCGAGATCTGTACCGAACTGGCGACGCGGCTGGGCATCGAGGGATATTGCGAGAAGACGGAGGATGAATGGCTGCGGGAGTTCTGGAAGGGGGCGGCAGAACACGCGCATACAAAGCCCCTGATTGACTATGATGAGTTGAAAGCAAAAGGCGTGCATAAAATCAAACTCACCCAACCGGTGGTGGCCTTCAGGCGGGAGAGCGCCGATCCGGCGGCGCACCCCTTTCCCACCCCCTCGGGGAAAATTGAAATTTTCTCCCAGCGCCTGGCGGACATGAACAACCCCCTGCTCCCGCCCATCCCCACCTACATCGAGACCTGGGAGAGTCCCAACGACCCGCTGGCCGCGCAATATCCCCTGCAGCTCATCACCACCCATATCAAGCGGCGGATTCACGCCAATCTGGACAACATCCCGCTGCTCCGGGAATGCGAGCCCCAGGCCCTCTGGATCAATAGCATTGACGCCCGCGCCCGGAACATTGCCAACGGCGGGATGGTGCGAATCTTCAATCAGCGCGGGGCGGTGGTGATTCAGGCGAAGGTCACCGAGCGCATCATGCCCGGGGTGGTCAGCCTGGATGAAGGGGCATGGTATAAGCCCGATGAACAGGGGATTGACCGGGGCGGCTGCTGCAATGTTCTCCTCAGAGATGAACATTCTCCGGCGGGGGCCTTTTGCGGCAACACCTGCCTGGTGCAGGTGGAGCAGGCCGGTGAGGGGAAAAACACGGCAGGAACATCGGGTAACCGGGCAGGAGCGATGGAGTAGCGGTATAATGGAACAGTGGGGATTTTACTTTGATCAGTCGCGTTGCGTGGGATGCTACGCGTGCAGCGTGGCCTGCAAGGATTGGCACGATATTGCCGCCGGTCCGGTGCAGTGGAGAAGGATCATTCCGAGGGAGCGGGGCGCCTATCCCGATGTCTTCCTTTCCTATATTTCCCTCTCCTGCAATCACTGCGCGCTGCCGGCCTGCGCCGCAGCGTGCCCGGCAAAGGCCATCAGCAAGCGGGTTGAAGATGGGATTGTGGTGGTGAACCGGGATGTCTGCCTGGGCAATGCCGCCTGCGCCGCCCTCTGCAAAAAGGCCTGTCCGTACAGTGTGCCGCAGTTCGGGGAGGCGGAGGGGGCAAAGATGCAGATGTGCACCTTCTGCCTTGACCGGCTGGCCGCACGCAAGCAACCGGTCTGCGTGGAGGCCTGCCCCATGCGGGCGCTTGACGCCGGCCCCCTCGATGAGCTTATCAAACAATATGGAGAAGCATGCGAAGCGCCGGGCTTTGTCTATTCCAAAAAAACCAAGCCCTCGATCATCATCAAGCCGCGCTATGAGAAGGGTTAGCGGTTGAGCCCGTTTGCCGGCTCCCCGTTATTTTCATTGCCGGCGTTTGGGTCATGGTACATTTGGATTTTGAATTTGTTTCGGATTTCGTGCTTCGGATTTCGGATTTGTTTTTCTACCTGCTACCCGCCTCCCCCTACTTCTCCACCGGCTCCACAAATTCAATCAGGATGCCCCCGGTATCCTCGGGATTAAAGTAGGCAACCTTGCTCCTTCCCATGTCCAGAATGCCGTCCCGGGTCACGTGGCCCAGGCGCACGCCCTTTTCCTTCATCAGCGCCACCGCCTCCCCCAGGTCCTTCACCGTAAAGGCGAGGTGATTGATCCCTTCCGGCGGATTGCCCACCAATTTTGCAAAACCTTCCGATACCGGCTGTATCAGTTCAAGCTCTATGCCGCCCGCCGGGATGAAGGAAAACACGCTTTCCCCCCGGGTGACTTCGGTTGACACCACCTTGATATCCTTGTCCTCTACATCAAGCAGGTGCTTGAACAGGTTCATTGATTGCTCGGCATCCTTGACGATGACGCCGATGTGCCTCAGACCGGTTATGAGTTCATGCATTTTCATGCGCCTCTCCTCGACTCATCCTGCAACGGATGTGCCACTCTCTCTATGCATCAATCTGCCGCTCTCCATACATGTGACCGCCTCATGGAAGGTGGGCAGGCCTGCCCTTCCACCCAGGTCCCGGCACTTGAGCGCCGCCACCGCATTGGAAAACGCAAGGCAGCGGGCGAGATCCCAGTCCTCAAAGAGGGCCCTGATGAACGCGGCATGAAAGACGTCCCCGGCGCCGGTAGTGTCGCGGCATGCCACTTCATAGGCGGGCGCATGATAGAACCGGCCGTCATACAGGGCAAGGGCGCCTTCTTTTCCCAGGGTGACACCTGCCACCCGCGGGCCTCGTCCGGCAATCTGCCGAAGCGCCTCCTTGAGATCGGCGCAGCCGGTGAAGCGCTCCGGGAAGCTTCTCTCGCCAATCACGATGGCAGACAGCGCCACCAGTTCGGCGGTCTCTTCCGAAATGCGTTCCGCGTCCATGACCACGGGGATGCCCTCTTCCCCGGCAAACCGGGCCGCCTGCACTGCGGCTGAGGCATCATGTCCGTCCAGCAGCAGGACCTTTGCCGAACCGATGATGTCCCGGCGCACCTCGCGGGGATGCAGCACCAGCCTGCTGTCGCGGTCCCAGATGATGGTCCGCTCCCCCGTCCGGTCATCGATGAGTATGAAGGCGCATTGATTCCGGGCATCCGGCACTACCGCTGCGCCCGCCATATCCACTCCCTCCTGTTCCAGGCTCCTCCGGGCGTACTCGCCAAAATCGCCTCCCCCGGTTTTGCCCACGTACCGCGTCTTCAGTCCCAGGCGCTGACAGGCAACCATGGCGGTGGCGGCCTGGCCGCCCCCCGCCTGCCGGAAATCGAGCATCTTGAGCTTGCTGTCAAACTGCGGAAAATGGGGAACCACGCAAAGAAAGTCAACGGCATTTAAGCCGAGGCCCACCACGTCAAACGGCTTGTGCGACGGCAGCGTAAAGGGAAGGTTCACGGGACAGGATCCGCGCGCTCGTGGTTGGGGAAAGGAACATCGGCCCGGATCAATCGGTCTTCTCGAAGGCCAGAAATGTTTTCCTGTTTTCCCCCTCGCCCCGGCTGAGAAAGCGAACTGCTAAAGGGGTGCCTATGGTAATGGCATCAGGGTGTTTGACATCGACGCCCAGAATGCGGGCGCTGATGCTTGGTCCTTCGTCGGTTTGGACAATGCCCGAGCAATAGTGGCGCTCCCGGTCATATCCCTCTTCAACCATGAAGGTCGGGCCGACCGCGATCACCGTATAGGCGGTCAGCCGGCCCCGCCCCTTCAGTTGGGCCCACTCCATGTCGGCGGCCTGGCAGGAGGTGCAGAACGGGCGGGGCGGCAGATACAGGGCCCCGCACTGCGCGCAGCGTGATGCCATTAATTTCTCGTCGTTCAGGAAGGCATTAAATGATGCCGCGGTAAACTCCCTCTCGGCTGCCATCAGCTTCTCCTCTCGTAAATGTGCACCACGCAGGTTCCTCCGGTCGCCCCCACATTATGGGTCAGTGCCAGGTCGACGTTTTTCACCTGCCGCTTGCCCGCTTCCTCCCGCATCTGCGTCCAGATCTCAACCGCCTGCGCCACGCCGGACGCGCCGATGGGGTGCCCCTTCGATTTGAGCCCTCCCGAGGTATTGATCGGCTTCCTGCCGGTGAGTGCAGTTACTCCTTCAAACGCGGCCCGCGATGCCTCGCCCCGCCCGAACAGTCCGAGGTCCTCGCCGGCAATAATTTCAGCGCTGGTGAAACAATCGTGCACCTCGGCGATTTTGATGTCCTGCGGGGTCACCCCGGCCATCTGGAATGCCTCAGCCGCCGCCGCCCGCGCGCCTTCCAGCGAGGTCACATCCGCGCGGCCATGCATGGCGGAACCGCTTCCCTGGCCGGTGCCGATGATATGAACCGGCCGGTCGGTAAAGCTGCCGGTCAGCTCCTCGGCCACCAGCAGCAGGCAGGCGGCGCCGTCGGTGATGGGAGAGCAGTCAAAAAGCCGCATCGGCCATGACACCACCGGATTGGCCTCCTCGTCCCTGAGAAAATCCCAGACATCCCGCCAGGCGGGAACCGCCCCCCCCCTTTCCTTCAGCCTGGCAATCCTCCGCGCCATCAAATCTTCGATGGTGGACTGGTACTGGGCCTTGGGATTCAGGGCGCCGTTGCGGTGATTTTTAAGGCCCACGCTCATGAAATGTTCCACCTGCGCCCCGTACTTGTGCATGTATGCCGTGGCAATCGCCGCGTAAAATCCGGGAAAGGTGAATCCGGTAGGAGATTCATACAGGACATCCCCGGCGGCGGCCAGGGTGTCGGTCACCTGCGCGGTCGAGAGGTTGGACATTTTTTCCACGCCGCCGACCAGGATCGCATCGTAAAAGCCCGAGGCGATGGCGATGATCGCCTCGCGCATGGCCACCCCTCCGCTGGCGCAGGCATCTTCAAAGCGGGTCGCCGGCTTCGGCACCATGCCGACCCAGTCCGCCATGATCGGCGCCAGATGGCACTGCCCTTCGAACAGGTCGCTGGTAAGATTGCCCAGATAGAGAGCATCAATCGCGTTCACATCCAGCCCTTTGTCCACCGACGCCTTCATGGCCAGGAAGGCATCAACAAACAAATCCCGTGAGGCCTTTTCCTTAAACACCCCGAACCGTGACATGCCCGCACCGACTATCGCCACTCCCCTGCCCAGTTTCCGCTTCTTAGGCCCCATCGCTGTTCCTTTCATCCGGTTCCCCTGCATGTGGTTATCATGCCGGCGGCATTCGCTCCCCGCCTTTGCTGGCGCAGAGACAACTCACTTCCTGCCTTCCATCTCACGGTAGAGCTCGTCCGCCAGGGCACTATTCAACGGTTTGAGCAGGAGATATTGCTCCTGTGCCTTCTCTTTGTTGCCCATGGCAAGATAGGCAGAGCCAAGCTTTTTACGGGCAAAGGCATTCCCGGACTTTAGGGCAAGCGAGCGCTCAAAGGCATCGATTGACTCCTTATAGCGCTTGAGCTGGCAATAGGCGTAGCCCAGGGCATAGTGGGCATTTGCGTTTTGCGGGGCAAGCTGGATGGCCTTGTTCAATGTTTCGATTGAATCGTCGTGCTTCCCGAGCTCCTCATAGGAAACCCCCAGGTTGTAATAGGCCTCGGCAAAGTCCGGATTCAAATCGATTGCCCGTCTGAAAAAAACGATTGCCTCTTTGTACTTCTTCGCCAGCATCTGCTCAGTGCCCTTGGCATGCTCTTTTGCCGCCTCTATCTCCCGCGGAGACGGGTTGCGGCCCTCCTCCTTGGTTTCCTGCGCATACAAGGGGCCGGCCAGCAACAGCAAAATAAATAACCCTATGGCACCACTCATTTTGATCATGTCATCACCTCACCGGAGTCGGTTTGCACTGTGCTAAAATGCGATCGCCGGCTTCTCCTGAAAGCTCACCTTATCATGCGGCCGCAACTGCGCATGCCCTTCAATCACCAGTTTTTCCCCGTGCCGCACGCCCCCTTCAACCGTCACCCACGCGCCCAGCGCGGCGCCCAGCATGACTTCCCGCTCGCAGGCCTCGCCGTTTTCCACGACAAAGACCATGGATTTGCCGTCGCGCTCGATCACCGCGTCACGCGGTATGGAGATCCCCGATTCCTCCCGCGGCGCAAGCGGGGCCTGCCCGATGAACGACACCTTGGCGCTCATCTCGGGCTTGAGAAAGGCATCAGGATTCTTAATCCTGACCTTTACCGGCACCACATTTTTTTGCCGATCGGCCATGGGCGAAACGGCCATCACCTCCCCTTCATAGGTTCGGTCGGGAAAGGAATCGGGGGTAATGCGGGCGGGGTCACCGATGTGAACTTTTTTTATTTCATCTTCATTGATGTCCACCTCGACATTCATCACCGCGAGATCGGCCAGCGTCACCACCGCCGAGCCGGATATCCCTTCGAAGGTCTTCATGGGAAAGAGCATTTCTCCCACATCGGATAGTTTGTCAATCACCGTGCCGGTGATCGGCGCCCTGACCATTGCCTCGGCGGCGCGGATTCTGGCAAGATCAAGCTGCTTTTCACGCACATCAACCTCCGACTGCGCCTGGTCAAGCTCGAGTTCGGCAACAACCGCGGCCTTTTCTTCCCGGTCCAGCTCCGCCGGTGAAATGAGGCGTTCCTTGAAAAGCGCCCTGCGGCGCTTTACCTCGGCGACATCCCTTTCATAGAGTTTCTGTTTGTGTTTGAGATTGAGCGCGGCTTTTTCCAGGTTGGCCCCGGCCTCCTCCTGCTGCACCTGCAACTCCTCGCTGTCGAGAACGGCGATGATGTCGCCCTTGCGCACCAGATCGCCCTCGGCCACCGGAAGCGAGGCGATTCTGCCGACAACCTTGGAGCTCACGGTGACCTCGCTTTCGGCCACCACATATCCCCCTGCCGTCATCAGAACCGGATGATCCCCCGCCGACGGACGATTGACGGTGATAACCCCCACCGGTTTCGCGGCGCTCTCAAAATTTCCGGTAAGCAAAAAAATACCGCCCCCGGCCGCGGCAAGGACGCCGCACAGAAGCGCCATTTTCCCGGGAAGCGAAAAGCCGTGCGCAGCGGGATGGTCTATTTTCAGCTTTTTGAGATCTGTATACCGCTTCTCTTCCATATCCGCACCCTCAACCCTTGCGGTACTTACGAGTGGGCAATCAGCACTCAGACAGCTTTCAAGCCTCTATATAATTTTTTCCGCAGCGTGTCAACAGCTAAACATGCCCGGGAGGGCAGCCATTTTAGTTTCAATTTTTCATACACGCGATTGCTATTTTTTACTCTACATCCGGTCCACATAACGCTGCTCTTACCCCCGCAAATAAAATAATCTATATTTTTCAGAATATTATATTGATACAACCCATGGTCCGCATGGCATTATTTTTGCTAAGATTGTTTAAAATATAAAAAAATCGCAAAAATGGAGAATGCCATGCGTACTAAAATATATGATAAATCACATTCCAATATCTGTTATGTATTTTTTATCTCTCTTTTTTTGATATTTGGATCGCAAACTACTTTCGCCGCTTCCTTGAACTTGGCCTGGAATGCCAATACTGAATCGGATCTCGCCGGATACCGCATTTACTATGGAACTTCATCTAGGAATTACACGGCCTCCGCGGAGCCAGGAAAAGTTACCAGATATACACTGCCCAATCTGAATGAGGGCACAACTTATTATATAGTAATGACGGCATTTGACACCTCCCTTAATGAAAGCCAGAAGTCGAACGAGATTGAAGCCGATGTTCCGCAATACATACCTAGCGGGTCCTGTAATGACGGTAATGCCTGCACCACCGCCGACACCTACGTCGGTGGGATATGTGTCGGAACTGCGATAAACTGTGATGACGGCAATGTCTGCACCACTGACAGCTGCAACCCCGCTTCGGGCTGCGTCCGGGTCAACAACAGCGCCTCCTGCAATGACGGCAATGCCTGCACCACTTCCGACACCTGCTCCGGCGGAATCTGCGTCGGCGGCTCCGCCCTCTCCTGCGATGACGGGAACGTCTGCACCACCGACAGCTGCAATCCCGCCTCGGGCTGTGTCCGGGTCAACAACAGCGCCTCCTGCAATGACGGCAATGCCTGCACCACTTCCGACACCTGCTCCGGCGGAATCTGTGTCGGCGGCTCCGCCCTCACCTGCGATGACGGCAATCTCTGCACCGACGACAGCTGCAATCCCGCGTCGGGTTGCGTCCGGGTCAACAACACCGCCTCCTGCAATGACGGCAATGCCTGCACCGCCGCCAGTTATTGTATGAACGGAACATGCCAGGGCGCCGATCCGCTCAATTGCGATGATGGGGACGGCTGCACCGGCGACAGTTGCAATCCGCAGACCGGCTGCGTGCACACCGCGACACCCGGCTGCTGGTGCGACGGGGATGACGACTGCAGCGACAGCAATCTCTGCACCGGTATTGAGCGGTGCATCGATGGCGCCTGTGTGTCGGGAACACCGCCGGGCTGCGATGACGGGAACAGTTGCACGGATGACTCGTGCGACCCCCAAACCGGATGTGTATACACCGTCAACGCGGCACCATGCGATGACGGGCTCTTCTGCAACGGCGACGATACCTGCGGCGATGGCAACTGCAGCGTTCACTCCGGGGATCCCTGCCAGCAGCTCACCTGCAATGAGGAAACCGGCATCTGCGAAGAGGTGGGCATTGTGTGCGACAATCCCGATGCATGCTCATCATACAGCGGCGCGTGGAGCACCACCACCAGGGAAGACGCCTTTGAGGGAACCGCACGTGTTTCCAGCAGGATGGTGACTCACAGCTGGGCGCCGGAACTCCCCCAGAAAGGCTTCTATGATGTCTCCATGTGGTGGAGCGCTCTTCCGACAGGCTGCAAAAAATGCCCGGTCGAGATACTCTGCAATGGAGAGCCGGTGGCATCGTTCTCCGTGAACCAGCAGGCGCAGGGCGGACAGTGGAACGCGCTGGGAACCTACAATCTTGAAGCAGGCAGCACATGCAGCGTCACCCTCAAATCAGAGGGTTATAACATTAAAACCTGCGCTGACGCGGTAAAGCTTGTCTATCGCGGCGAAAGCCTGCCCGAGGCCCGGATCAGCAGCATTGCCCCTAATCCCGCGGCGGTAAATGAGGAAGTCTACCTTGAAGGCGACGGTTCCTCCCCCTCCGGTAACAGCATCATCGGCTACCGCTGGGTCTCCGATCGCGACGGCGAGATCGGCATCGCTGATGTCTTATACCTGTCCGGTCTTTCGGAGGGAAAACACCAGATAAGCTTCAGCGTGCAGGATGAGGAGGGTGCATGGTCCCTCCCGGTAAGCGAGACCCTGTACATCGGCGGGGTTGAAATTGTCTGTGATAATGGAGAAACATGCACGTCATCAACCGGCACGTGGAAGACATGGAAAAGCTCAACTGCTTTCAATCAAACCTCACTCGTCTCCAGCAAAAGCGGCAGCCACAGCTGGAGTCCATACCTGCCGGTTGCCGGCAATTATGAAGTGTATGTGTGGTGGAGTTCCCTGCGCTCAAGCTGCAGCAGCTGCCCGGTTACCGTTTCCTGCGGCGGAGAGGTGCTGGACACGGTTTCCGTCAATCAAAAGACGGGGGGAGGCCAGTGGAATCTGCTCGGTTCCTATGAGCTGGAGACGGGCACCGCATGCGCGGTAACCTTAAAATCGCCGGGCTCGTACAGCACCATTGCCGATGCGGTGAAATTTGTGCTGACCGACAACCAGCCGAACGCGCACATTCTCTTCGCCCAGTAACGCTCACGCCGGTCAGGCCGAAATGCATGCACGCAACTTTTGCTCATGTATTTCAGCAGAGCTGACGATACGGTGGGTAGTTTGTGGCACAGCGCCCTGGGAGGCACCCCGGCAACAATGAGTAACAGACTGGGATTACGCCGGCGTATCCGGTTTAAGACGCGGGAGGCGGGTCATGCAGCAGAACAAGGTGGTCATGCAGCTTAAGAACGGTACCGTGCGCAAGGGTATTACCAATGATTTCCTCCCCAACAAGGCGCGGTTTCATTTAACCTGCATGGATGGGTCAACCGAAGCAGTGGATGTGGACACACTGAAGGCGCTTTTCTTCGTCAAAGACATTGACGGCAATAAGGATTATAAGGAGTCCTACAACGATATCATCCAGGGGGGCGGCAGGAAAATCAAGGTGGAGTTTGCCGACGGCGAGGTTATCATAGGATATGTCCTGGGATATTCTCCGGACCGTCCGGGTTTCATCATGGCGCCGGCCGATGCCAATGGAAACAACAACCGCATTTTCGTGGTTGCCTCGGCGACCAGTCATGTGGAATTTATGTAAGCGGCGCCCTTCCCATCCCCCATACAAAAAGATGCACCCTCCCTTTGCTCAGCCGCCGGATTTATTTTCCCTGCCGGTTCAATAATTTTGAACGACCTTCGCTTCGGCAAGGCTGCCTGAAATTGAATACAGCTTCTTCTTGCCTGAATAGTATTCAATGGCGCCGCGCTCCAGTCCGCTTGACTTAAGAAAAATTGCGTGGTCGGCACGTGCATGACCCTCGGCGCCTGAATCAAAGAATCCTATAAGATCAAAGATATTACCGAATTTAATTGCGACCGTACCGTCATGCACCTTTATTTCCCGGGAGTCGGTGCCGCCGCCACCCCAGCTATCACGCAGCGCCAACTCAACAATCGTCGATGTATCCTCCGCTTGCTGCCGAACGGTGGTTGTCGAGCCATCCCCGCGCAGCCGGTTGATCTCAGCCTGCAGCTGTTTTATCTGTTCCTCCTGTTTTCTTATGGTCTCTGCCATCTGTCTGTCGGCAGGCGTGCCTGCCTTGTCCCCGCCGGCGCACATACCGGGCGCGGCCGGCATAAGGCCAATCAACGCCACGCCTGCAAGCAGTGCGGTCCATTTACCTGCGATCCTTGCCATTCCAATTTCCTCCTTCCCTGCGCTTCGTTCTCAGATGCGTTGCAATAAAAACTAATTTCTATCATACTTTTTATTATTGGTAAAGTCCCTCTATGACCTTTGCCTTCGGATTTCCTGATGCAAGCCCCAACCGGCGGGGCGCCGCTCAAGATTAATTATCTTTACAAAAGCCTATACATTTGTTATAAATTCAGCGGTTGGATGACTACGGATGCGGACAGAAGGCATCCGTTTTCAATACTAAACGTTTATTCGATGGAGTTGGTGTAATGGGCGCTTTACGGACTATGGTAATCATTATGGTGGGTGCCGTGTTTTTTTTCTGCCCCTCATTGCCTGCTTACGGCGCGGCGGAGGAAACGGCTGCGGCGGACCAGCCGGAAAGCTTTACCCGTCTTCAGGTGCCATTCATCATCAACAAAGGGCAGATAGAAAATAAAGAGGCGGCCTACTTTGCGAGACTCATCAACGAATCCATCTATATTGACAAGAACGGCATGGTCATCCACCATTATCGCCTTCCCGATAAAAAGAGCATCGTGTTCAATGAGCTGTTTACTGAAAAAAAAATCACCATTGCCGCGCTTGAGCCTCCTGCTGAGGATGCGCTGAAGGTTTTACGGAAACGAGGTCAACTGACCGGGGACAATACTAATTTTTACCGCATATCCTACGGCGCAATCTCTAAGGGCATTGACCTGCAACTGCTGGCATTCACGGACACCCTGGAAAGGATTTTCACCATTGCCCCCGGCGGCGATCCCGGCAGCATTGCGGTCACGCTGAAGGGCGTGGAAGGCATTAAGGTCAATGATGCCGGCGAACTGGAAATCGCCACCAAACAGGGGCCGGTAAAGTTCGGCCCACCCCATGCCTACCAACTCATCGGCGGGACACGAAAACTGGTTGACGTCGCATACGCCATCGGCAAGAGCAACACGTATGGCTTTAAGCTGGGCGGCTATGACAAGTCGCAGCCTCTTTTAATCGCCCCCATCATACCGGCTTTTTTGCTGTCTGCCCCGTGACGCGTGCGCCCCGTTTTACAGATAAAATGTCCGCACACTTCGGCTTGGTCAGATCAAGTCGCTTGTTTGGTGTAACCGGGTTTTTATGTACGGTGCGGTTATGAATAACCCGAAAGGAGAACTGACATGAAACGAGCGGCCATGAACGGCTTCTTGGTGTGTTGCCTGATGGCGACGGCATCGATTGCGTCAGGCATCGAGTATGCCGCTGACCAGCTTGAGAAAGGCAACCCGGGCGGCGCCGCGACCAGTCTGAAAAGCTTTGACCAGAAGGGGGTTAAGGGTGCGGGCAAAGAAATTTCGGTTGATGTCTGGGTTAAGGATGTGCCCGAAGCATTAATCACCGCCGGCTTCTGGCTTTCCTATGACACGTCCAAGGTAAACATTGTCAAGATCGATGTCTATGACGGCACAGCACAGCCGGGTCCCTGGGACAATGCCATGAGCAGGGTGGTCGCGAACCCCGGCGGTCCGGGGGCATACATGGTCATCGTCGGCAATCTCGGCACGGTCAAGCCGGACAAGAAGGGTGATATTATCATCGCCCGGGTCCAGTGCAGCTGTCGGGATACATGCACCAATCCCATGGAGATCAAGCCCATCCAGGGTTTTGATACGGTGGTCGGAGGGAACGGGAAAGTATTTGATACGGTAATCAAGCCGGCCGCTTTTACCATCCACGGAAAATAAAGCAACATCCTTTCTGCTGATTATGCAATCCAAACCCACCCTTGAGCAGGTTTCATGGCATGTGCCTGCCTCCCTTTCCACGCTGGTACTAACCTGTTTTTTCTTCTCAGGCCTTACCGGACTCATTTACGAGATCGTCTGGACACGGATGATCGTGAAGGTCATCGGCGCGGCGCCTTTTGCGGTAAGCATCATCCTGACCGTCTTCATGGGCGGGCTGGGCCTGGGCAGTTTTATTGCCGCCCGGACCATAGACCGGGTGCAGGAGCCGCGCCTGCTTCTGAGGCTCTACGCCCTCCTCGAGCTGGCCATCGGCGGTTACGGCATCGTGCTTCCCGGCATGCTCATGCTGTCGAAACCCTTCTACAGTATACTCTACAACCAGCTTTTCAGCCATTTCCTCATCTACAGCGTGATTACCCTGATCGGATGTCTTGTCCTGTTAATCCTGCCCTCCACCTTCATGGGCGCCACCCTGCCGATTTTATGCCGCTTCTACATCGTTCAGCTGGGGCATGTGGGCACACGCTCGGGCAGGTTATACGCATTAAATACCATCGGCGCGGCAGCAGGCTCTTTTGTCTGCGGTTTCTGGTTGATAGCCTGGCTCGGGGTATCCGGCAGCCTGCTCTCAGCGGTGTTGATAAACGCCGCCATCGGCATGCTCTGCCTGGCGGCGAGCTACCGGATCGCTTCCCTGCCCCCAATGCAGGAGCATCTTCCCCCGTCCGGCAGACCTGCCGCGGCACAACCCGACCCGGCCGGTGACGCTCTTCCCGGTACTTCTTCCGCTCACCGGTTCATCACCTTATCCATATTTGCCCTTTCCGGCTTCTGCGCCATGGCTTACGAGGTAATCTGGACCAGGCTGCTGGGGCTGATCATCGGGCCGACCATATATTCTTTTACCATCATTCTTACCACCTTCATTACCGGACTGGGTCTGGGCAGCCTGGTCTTCGGCTGGCTGGCTGACAGAACCGGAAAACCCCTCAGGTTATTAATCCATACCCAGCTTTTCGCAGCCGTCCTTGCATTGGGCGTGAGCCAGCTCCTGGGCAACAGCCAGTTTTTCTTCGCCAAGCTCACCTACCAGTATCAGATGTCATTCGGTCTGCTCTCGGCGGCACGGGCAGCGCTGCTGTTCATCATCATGATCGGCCCCACCCTGTTTCTCGGCGCGACCTTTCCGTTGGTGGGAAAAATCTACACCAACTCCCTCAGCCGGATAGGACATTCCATCGGCTTTGCCTACTCGGTCAATACCATCGGGGCGGTGCTGGGATCCTTTGGCGCAGGCTTTCTGTTCATCCCCCTTGTGGGCAAGGAGCTGAGCTTGAGTCTGATTGTGGGCCTGCAGCTGTGCAGTTCCCTGGGCGCGGGGGCATATCTTATCGGTGCGCGGCGCGACACCGAGTTTTTGAAGTGGATGCCCGCCGGCACCATCGCCCTGGCCGCCGCCCTCCTGTGCTTCTTCCTGCCGAACTGGAACCGGCAGCAGCTCTCCATCGGAAGGTACCACCGTCTTGAGGAATTGCGGACACAGCTTCAAACCAGCGGATGGCTGGAAGCGCTGATCGAGGGGCCGGCACGACTGAAACAGCATCAGCTGAACACACGGCTGATTTTTTACGGAGACGGGATTGGCGGATTCACCAGCGTGATGAACATAACAAATTTCCTGGGCGAAGATGAGTTGCTGCTCCTGAACAGCGGCAAGGGGGATGCGTCAAGCCACGGCGATATGCCCATGCAGACGCTGATCACCCACGTCCCGCTGCTGCTTCACCCGGATGCGCGGGATGTGCTGGTGATCGGCCTGGCCAGCGGCATATCGGCGGGTGAAGCGCTGCTCTATCCCATTGAGCGCCTCGACGTCGTCGATATCAGCGAGCAGGTGGCGGAGGCCAGCAGCTTTTTTATCCCCTGGAACAACAACGTGCTGGCCAATCCGAAAACCGAACTCATCATCCAGGACGCCCGGGCCCACCTCGAGTTAACCGATCGGACATACGATGTTATTATAGCCGAACCATCCAATCCCTGGATGGCGGGACTGGCCAACCTGTTTACCGAAGAATGCTTCACCCTCGCACGTAACCGGCTGAAGCAGGACGGCATATTTGTGCAAATGTTCCATTCCTATCAGATGGACTGGTCTACCTTTTCCATGGTGGGAAGGACCTTCGCCACCGTCTTCCCGCACAGCATCCTCATGGCAACCTGCCTGTCCGCCGAAAACACCATCCGGCCGGGAAACGACTACCTGTTAATCGGCTTCAACGGAGCCACGAGGCTCATCCCGGATGCCGCCGGCAGATCCATTGCGTACGCTCGGCAATCGCATAACATGTCCTTATCCAATCCCGCGCTGCTGTCCCGGCTGATAGTGAGCGAAGACCTGGTCCGGCTGTTCGGTGCAGGCCCGGTCCACACCGACAACCACCCCCTGCTGGAGTTTGCCGCACCGCGCGCCATGTATACAAGCGATCCATCCATTGAAAAAAATCTCTCCGCCCGCCGGTGGCTCAGCCCGGAGACGGCATCCGTCCTCGCCGCGATCAACAACCGGGAAGATCAACTGGCCTTCGCCGCCTTCGCCCTTTCCCTCTACCAGCCATTCCCTGATATGCTTGACCTGGAAGAGGCAACCCCCGATCAGCGGGATCGCTTTGTCCGCCTTATAGAAGAATATTGCTCGCGGACACCGGTGGATGATTATGCCGTTTTTACCGATCGGGAACTGATGGAGCGCTGCGTTTCCCGGCAAATAGAAACGGCTGAAAAGAATATCAGCCGTACCTCTGATAAAACCTATGTCTACGACCGCCTGGGCACTGCTTACGATGCCATCGGAAAAACGGACCAGGCCATAGCATACTATCAAAAATCGCTGGAGGCAAATCCCCGCTCTCCCGGCGTGCTCTACAACCTGGGCATCGCTCAAGGGAACCGGGGGGATCTTGCCGCCGCAATCGTCTGCTACAAACAAGCGCTGGACATCGATCCCGGCTTCGACCGGGCGCTCAACAATCTGGGCAACGCCTACATTGTCCAGGGCGAGTTCGCGCAGGCGATTGCAGCGCTCACCAGGGCCGTTGCAAGCAATCCCAATTTTGCCGAAGCGCACAACAACCTCGGCAATGCATACATTAAAAAGGGGGAGTTGGACAAGGCAATCGCCGCGTATGAACGGGCAACCGACCTGCGCCCGGGCTTTGCCGAGGCGCATTATAATTTGGGGATAGCCTATCGAAAAAAGAAGCGGCTGGACAAGGCAATCGCCGAGTTAGAACGGGCGGTGGCCATCCAGCCGGCATACGCCAAGGCTCACTACCAGCTTGCCATTGTCTACTACTATGACAAGCAGTACGCGCCGGCCCTGCTGCACTGCAACAAGGCAATCGAGCTCGGCGCCGACGTTGATCCGAAACTGCTCGAACTGCTCAAACCCTACGGATGACAGGCAGACCGGGTGAACCACCGGTGTTGCATGGAAACTGCGCAGTGCAAAGGCAGGGAAGCACTGCGGTTCTTATGGCCCTTATTCCGGCGGTTGCAGCGTGACACGCTTATGTTCACCCGTTGCAACACTGGTTTCGACATACACAATCAAGCGGTCTTCATCACCGTCGTGACCGCCGCGCACTGCGTCACGAATCGACCCTCCAACAACCTCATACCCATAGGCGATGTCGTCACCGGCGCTACCCCCAGGCAGCGGCACAAAGAATTTCAATAAGCCGGAAACGGCAACCTCCGTATAGTTTATCACCTCCCGGGTCACCACCGCCGATGATCCATCGTTAGTCCCCTCAACCGTGTCGATGCGAATGCCATTCCCCGCATACGATTGGTAATCCCGCTCCCGGTTATTGGCAGGGTCATTGTCACCGGGAGGGATAATTACCTCTTCGGGGGCGGTGCGGTTGAGGCTCACCACCCGGCCATCCTCCACGGTTATCATCCGGTAGCCCCAGAAATCATCCCCGCTGTAGACGGCGCTACCCGCCGAGGTGGTATGCACCCACCAGGTTCCGTCGGCATCATCCCGGTCGATAAAATCTCCGTGCACATGCCCCAGCAAAACGTGGGTTATACTCCCCGTCCCGGGGTATAGGGCCGCATGGGCATTGTTCTCCGCGATGAGATCAACCACGTCCTGGCCGCTGGTCCGGTCATTCCACTCCTGGTACGAAAACATGTCAGACACCTGCTGGGCCTCCGCATACCCGTCCCCGTCTTCATCCGCCGGGCTGGTTGCTCCGCCGAATGCATGGACATTCCCCCGCGGGTCGTGGTGCGCCACGATGATCGAATTTCTCCCCGCATCGCCCGCGCTTCGCAGATCCCGCTCCAGCCATGCCAGCTGGTCCGGCCCCATCGCCCCTCCCCATTGCTGAACCGCAACATACCATCCGTCGCGCCGGGGCGCCGGTCCGTCGTAGGTATTCAGGCACACCACATGCTGTTTGCCGCCGTAATCGAATGAGTAGTAGGGCGGGCCGATCACCTGCTTCCAGTACTCCAGGCCGTCCCGGAGCAGCCCGCCGCCGCTCACGTAGCCGTCGTGATTGCCCGGCACCAGAAACAGGGGAATTGAGAAGCGGCGCAGGAACTCGAAGGCCCAGGCATATTCGGGGGCATAGGGGCCGCCGAACACCAGGTCGCCGCTGACCACGATGAACTCCGGGTCGAGAAATGCAAGCTCATCAAAAATCCGGCGCATCATTGCCGATGGGGCGCCGCCCCGGTTTTCCGGGCGGCGTTCCTGGGCATACAGGCGGGGATCGCCCACGTGCATATCAGTCAGGTGCACAAAGCGGTAGGTGTCGCTGAACTCTTTTATAACCCTGACGGAGTTGTACTGGATGTCCGAGATATTTGCGGCCCGGCTGCTGACCACGCAGTCAAAGGTGTCACGCGGGATATGCGCGGGTACGGCGCCCGTGAGCAGGTAACAGCCCGAGGCGCTGTCATAGCTGCTCTCGATCACCGGAAGGGGATACGACTGGACGACCGGATCATGGGTGGTGATGCGCATCATCCAGTCGCGGGTTGCCCCGCCGTCCGCGTACTTTACCACCACGCCAAGCGACTCACCCGCCGCCACCAGGGCCGGACAGCCTACCACCGGATAGACGATGCTCCTGATTTTTTCCAGACCGGGGGGGATGAAGCGGGGAACCGCGTCGGAATAGCCGGGATCGGGGATGGGATAGACCGAACTGCCGGTTTCCGCGGCGGCCGAGCCCGAAACCGGGCAGGCCAGCGCCAGCCAGCATGCCAGAACCGCAAACGCCAGCAGGCGGCGCGGCTGCAGCCGGGAAGCGGAGGGATCACGCGTCAGCGCGCTTCTTTTTAAAGTCGCATTCCTTTTTGGCACAGCTCACCACCACCCCGTAGCGCTTGCTCTCTTTTTCCACCAGGAACGGGCTTCCGCACTGCGGACACGGTTCATTGACCGGCTTGTGCCAGGTGGCGAATGAACACTGGGGGTACCGGGAGCAGCCGTAAAAAATCCGGTTTCTCCTGGTTTTTTTACCGATCACGTCCCCCTCGCCGCATTCCGGGCATTTGACGCCGGTGGGCACCGATTTGTTGAGCGACTTGATGGACTTGCACCCGGGATAGCCTGAGCAGGCGAGAAACTTGCCGTACCGGCCCTCCTTGACCACCATGGGCTTGCCGCACTTCTCGCAGGTTTCGCCTGCCGCCGCGTCCTGCTCAACCACCCCGTTTTCCTTGCCGGCAAGCGACCGGATGTACCGGCACCCGGGATAGCCCGAGCAGCCGAGAAACTTCCCGTAGCGCCCCAGCCGGATGATCAGGTTTTTGCCGCACTGGGGACATGCCTCGTCGGTTTTTTCGGTGATGATTTCGTGCCGCTTGATTTCCGTCTCCTTCTTCCCGATCAGATTGATAAAGGGCTTCCAGAAATTGCGCACCACCGGCTTCCACTCCATCTCGCCGCGCGCGATTTCATCCAGCTCCTCCTCGAGGTGTGCGGTAAAATGATAGTCAACATAGCGCGGGAAGTGGTCCACCAGCAGCCCGTTGACGGTCACGCCCAGATCCTCGGGGAAGAACCTGCGGTCGGTTATGATGACATACCGCCGGGTTTTGAGGATCTCGATAATGCTGGCGTAGGTGGACGGCCTGCCGATGCCGTATTCTTCAAGCGTCTTCACCAGCGTCGCCTCGGTGTAGCGGGGCGGCGGCTGGGTAAAATGCTGCTCCGGCACCAGCGCCTGCAGGTCCAGCCCCTGTCCTTCGCTGAACTGCGGCAGCATCATGTCCTTCTCATTGCCGTCGTCATCCTTCCCCTCGGTGTACACCTTCATAAACCCGGGGAATACAACGGTCGACCCGGTGGCCCGGAACAGGAAGCCGTCGCCCGCGGCGATGTCCACCGCAACCGCGTCGAGCACCGCCTGCGCCATCTGACAGGCAATGGTCCTCTTCCAGATCAGCTCATAGAGCCGGTATTGATCCGGCGTCAGCCGGGCGTGCAGCTCCTCCGGGGTAAGGGTGATGTCGGTCGGGCGAATTGCCTCGTGGGCCTCCTGGGCATTCTTCGACTTTTGCTTGAAGACGCGGGGATGCTTCAGGCAGTATGCCTTGCCGTACAGGGCAATGATTTTCTCCTTGATGCTGTACAGGGCGCTCTCCGCGAGGTGGACGCTGTCGGTGCGCATGTAGGTGATCAGTCCCTTCATCCCCTCGTCCAGGGCAATGCCTTCATACAGCTTCTGGGCAACCGACATGGTCTTCTTGGCCGAGAACCGGAGTTTTCGCGATGCCTCCTGCTGCAGGGTGCTGGTGGTAAACGGGGGAGCGGGATTGCGCTTGACCTCCTTGCGCCGGATCTCCTTGACCGCGTATGCGGCGCCCTGCAGGCGGCCCACAATGGCATCCGCGGCTGCCTGATTCCCGATCTGGAACTTGTCCAGCTTCCCCCCGTCCATTTCCACCAGATCGGCGGAAAAGACCGTTCCGGACGAATCGGCTCCCCGGCTTGAAAGATCCGCCCGTATGGTCCAGTACTCCTGGGGCACAAAATCCCGGATCTCCTTTTCCCGCTCGCAAATCAAGCGTAGCGCCACCGACTGCACCCGTCCGGCCGAGAGCCCCGGCCGGATTTTCTTCCAGAGCAGGGGGCTCAGATTAAACCCGTACAGGTAGTCAAGCACCACCCGCGCCTGCTGCGCGTCAACCAGCGGCGAGGAAATGGTCCGGGGGTTCTTAAGCGCCTCCTCGATGGCTTCTTTGGTGATTTCATGAAACACGATCCGTTTCACCTCGAGCGGCCTGCCTTTCCGTGCCGGCGGGGTTCCGTTGCCGAGCCCCAGGCTCACCGTCAGATGCCAGGAAATCGCCTCTCCCTCCCGGTCCATATCAGTCGCAAGATATACCGTACCGCAATGGCCAAGCGCCTTCTCGATCCGGTCAAGGTGCTTTTTGCTCTGGGGCAAAACCGCATATTTCGGCTCAAAATCCTTGCTGATGTCCACCGATCCTGATTTGCTGGGCAGCGCCCGCACATGCCCCATGCAAGCCAGGACCTCATACTGCTGGCCTAAAAACTGACTTAAGGTTTTAGCCTTGGTCGGTGACTCAACCACGATGAGTGATGGTGCGATGGTAGCCATTGTGTATCGGTAAGCTCCTTATTGCTTATTGATGTAGCGTTTTTTTGATAAAATGCTTGCCGGGAAGCTGTCTGATGAGGCCTCTCAGCTCGAGTTCCAGGAGCACGGATGAAACCGTGCTGCTGTCAAGCCCCGACCCGGCAATGATGCCGTCGATATGCGCCTGGTCGCCGGCAACCAGGTCGAGCACCGCCGCTTCGTTCCTGCTCAACCGCTCCCGCCCGCCCTCACCCTCAGTGCGGAACGGCGGCGGGAGGATTGGCGCATCCGGCATGAGCTCGGCAATGATGTCCTGCGCGTCTTCAACCAGTTTCGCGCCTTCCTTGATAAGCTGATGCGTCCCCCGGCTTCTGGGCGAGTCGATGCTGCCGGGCACGGCAAAAACATCCCGCCCCTGCTCCAGGGCAAGGCGGGCGGTAATGAGCGATCCGCTGCGGTGACTTGCCTCCACCACCACCACGCCCAGGGACATGCCGCTGATAATCCGGTTGCGCCGGGGGAAATTGCATCCTGCCGGGCCCGTCGACATGGGAAACTCGGAAAGGACCGCCCCGCAGGAGGCAATTTCATCTTTCAGCTTTATATTTTCCAGGGGATACGTGACATCCACGCCGCATCCCAGCACCGCAATGGTCCGCCGCTTAACGGACAGCGCCCCCCGGTGCGCGCTGGTATCAATGCCCCGGGCCATGCCGCTCACAATGGTTATGCCCTGACGGGCTATATCCCGGGAGATCCTTTCCGTCACCATCTTGCCATAGCTGCTGGCAAAACGGGATCCGACCACCGCAACCGCACGACTGTCCTCCCTGCGGAGTTGTCCTTTGACATAGAGGCAGGGCGGGGGATCATAGATGGTGAGCAGGTTGGCCGGATAGGCATCATCCAGGAAGGGAACCAGTTGCACCCCGTGCTGCTGCATCAGTTCCAGCTCGCGTTCCACCCGGACGGCCTGTTTAAACTCCCGGATGCCTTGTATGGCCCTGCTTCGTATGCCCTCCACCTTTTCCAAATCGCTGGAAGAAGCCCTGAACACCCCTCCGGGGGTATGAAAGCGGCTTATGAGATTGCGATAGCCGATGCTGCCCAGGCCTTCAACAAAACTCAAGGCCAGCCAATGATATGCATCCTGTTGCATAGGTGCCGGTATCAGCTGAGTAAATGGCTTTTCGACCGCTCCGATCACATCCGGGCAGCATGTAAATCTGCCCGCTTGGAGCCTCAGCAAGGATCGTGCCCGCCTATCTACATCAAAATGCCTCCCCCTTGTCAAGCATTATTATCCGGGGCATTTATGTCCGCCAGCAAAAAAATGCTTGACAGCCACCGTGCTTTTGAATTAAATGCAGTCTGAAATAATATAGTAATTATAATAATTATTAATATTCCCTCATTAATTTCCTTTCCGTTGTTCACTGCTCATCCTGTACCAGTAAAGAGGAGCCCATAATGTCCAATAACCAGTATACGGTTTTCATATCCCCGCCAAAGGCCGGGAAATCGAGGTATTTTTCCCTGCATATCGGAACATTCTACAGCATTCTTTTTTTCGTTCTCATTTTTATCGTAGGTGATTGTATTGCAATTCTCAAGTATCTTGAAAACCACAGACTGATCAAAGAAAACAGCAAGCTGAAAGACGAGAAAGACGAGCTGGAAAAATTATCTGACATTGTTAAAAAAATTGAGAAAAATGAGACATTTATCGAAGAGTTTTTGGGAATGGGCAAGACCGGTGCACCTGCGGGAATGATGGGACAGGGTGGCGGGTCATCTTCAGATTTCGCTGATGAACCGCTCGCCGATGTGCCTGAACCGGCAATGGTTGCCTTCCCTGCGACGGCCGCGGAAGACCAGACGCCGGTGGAAAGGGCGCTTGAGCTCAACCGCAACCTGGAGGGCATCGTCGATGTGCTGATTGACCGTAAGAGCCAGTGGGATACCAAGCCTTCAATTCTGCCGGTTGAAACCGATCGCTATTTTGTCACATCCGATTTCGGCTGGAGGATGAGCCCCTTTACCGGGCGTCGCCAGTTCCATCGGGGCATGGATATATCCTCACGCCGGGGGACGCCGATTATCGCGCCGGCCGACGGCGCGGTTTCCGAGATTGGCAGGGATCGCTTTATCGGCAGATATATCAGGATCACCCATAATAAAACCTTTTCAACCCTTTACGGACATCTGCTTGAAGTCAAGGTTGCCAAGGGCCAGAAGGTGAAACGAGGCAAAGTGATAGGTCTCATGGGGAACTCCGGCATGTCCACCGGCCACCATCTGCATTATGAAGTGTATCAGAACGACAAGAATGTGAATCCGTCATACTACATCCTGAACACGCATGCCCCGCAATTGGCCATGACCAGGCAGTAGAAGAGCCCGCCAGGATTAGTATCCAGAACCTGTAACCGACAAGTATGGCATAGAAAAAAGTTCCCCGGCCTGCGGCTGGGGAACTTTTTTTGACGGCAGCACATGGCACACCGCCCGGGCTTACCGGCCAAAGAAGTTTGAGATAAGATCCGGGATAAAAACCGGCTGAGAAGCAGGGCTGAGACCTGCCGGCGCGGCAGGCGGATGCCATTCTGTGGAAACCAGCTGGTACGGCTCGTTGTGATTGTAAATAAAAATCGAACAGAGCATACCGGCTGCGTTAAAGGCCCCCTGTGCGGCACCAGTGTCAAAACGCCCCCAATTGATCGCCCAGGCGGCTGAGGCAACATGGGTTGCGCAATAGGTTATTGACCCGTCGAAGTTGTCATGAGAAAAATACGGAAAGGCGCTGCGCAGCCACAAATCGTCATCATAGTCGCCGGAACCCGAGCTGTTCAGGTAGTGATAATTCCCGAAGAAAGCCACGTAATGTTTAGACCCGCTTTCATGCTCATACATCCAAATGGTTCCGTCAAGTGCGGCGGCATCCGCTCCCGCCGCGGGAATGATTGCCGCCAGCATAAAAAACCACAAAAAACAACGAGCTCTTTTCATCATCATATTCTCCCATCCTTGTTTCCCGCACTATCCAGCAAGTTTGATACCAGTCGTGCGGTCACGAGATGGCGGGCCCGGCACCAGCATTTAACCAATTGAATTTGCTTTAATTATCTTGCCACGTCGTTGTCCGTACCGGGGATGCTGCGACCGGGGCACGTGACGTGTGCCGTTCCTTTCGGCACATGCACCGGTCACCGAATGGCATGTTTGTTCCTTCCCCATTCGGGAGACTGTCTTAACGGTTCTGGCTGCCTCGGCTGATATAATATGTCTGGGCGGTGCGGGACGTATTCGCGCTTTTTATCCGCACTTTGATATTGCTTCGCCTGCTGAGCAGCGCCTGCACCTCCCAGGCATGGGCCGCCTTGACCTGGCCGGCTACTTTCCCAAATCCCTTAACGCCTTCAAGCCTCATGAATTCATCAAGGTCCTTATACTGCTCGGGCAGTTCCAGCACAAAACTGTCTACGCCCTTTTCCTTGGCCATCTCCAGTGAGGCCGCCGCCCCTCTGAGCCCGGCAACATCATTGTCGGGGATCAGGGTCAGGCTTTTGATCCCCCGGTTAATCAGGTCCTCCAGCATTCTCCCCGTCAGAGAAGAAAAGCCGGTCGCAACCACACCGGAGATACCCCGTTGGGTGGCGATCAACGCATCAAAGTACCCCTCGGTCACATACACTGCGTTTCCGTTGGTAACTGCATGGAGATTAAAGAGGGCATCACGTTCCACCTGCGCGCTGTAAATGTATTTGGGACGATTGCTGTCGATCCGTCTGGCAATAAATCCTTGGAGCCTGCCGCCGCCATCACGGCAGGGGATGATTATTTTGTGGGTCTGGCCGAAGTCCCTGGTAATCTCGAACCCCAGCGATGCAAAACGCTCCGCTCCCAGGGCATTTTTCACGTCCTGCCGCTGCGGGAAAAACCCCAGCTCCATGCCTTCTATTTCATCCCTGGTATATCCTCGCTTCACCGTAAGGTATGCCAGACCGGATCGTCCTGTTTTTTCAAAAAGCCGGGCCCGAAAAAATGCCATCGCATCCTCAAGATCACCGGTGTCCGGTGCCGCCGGCGCAAGCCCGCCTGCGCCGGGCTGCCCGGTTGCTTCAAACCCTGCCTCGCACTCCTTCATTACCGTCGCTCCTCAGCAAAACAGCATGGATGAACCGCGGAACCGGCGCACGAGGCCCCTGCTTTCGGCGCCGATTGCCGGTCCTTTATCCAGTATCCCGTTGTGTATCATCCTCAAACATGTTTCATAATAACGACACTGCCGCCTACCGGTTGTGGCGTCAAAAGCCCCGTCCCGCCACCAATGAGATGGTTGTTATTGAGCAGCCTGCTAGACCTTATTCCCGAATATGATCATATGCCGGTCGCTGACCGCCCTGACCGATAGTTCAGCCAGCCCGCAGCGCGCAAGCTGCAGCGTCACCTCGGCCGGTTCAAACGCCGCGAGCAGGGAGTTGTAGAAATCGCGCTTGAGCACCTCCGGCTCATTCCCCGCATAGTATTCAACCATGTCCGCCGCTGTTTCCCGATCCCCCGGACGGCGCAGGTCATAGACAAAGAGCATTGTCCCGGAAACGGCGTGGGCGGCGATGGTGTGCCATAAGATGCAGGGGTCATGCAGGTGATGCAGACAGCTGGTGCTTATAATCGCCTCATAGGTCCGGCGCGGCACCAACCGGCTGGAGAGGGCCGCCTCAACGAAGCTGATGCGCGCGCCCGTCAACGGCGAGAGCTGCCGGCGCTTCCGCGCCAGGGCAATCATCGCCGCCGAACCATCCACCGCCACCAGATCCGCAGCGGGAAACCGGCTCGCGAAACGGAAGGTCACGTCTCCCGGGCCGCAGCCGAGATCGAGAACCGCACCGGCAATGTCCGTCCCCGGGAACACGGCGTCAAACAGCTCGATGACGCGGCTGTGCGCCTCCTCGAAATCGGCGCCGGCATATCCTTCTGCGCCGGCCTGCTCTTCCATGAGTTCCGTCTCAACCGTTCGTTCCATCGCCCTATGGGATCCCGCCGCTCCGGTCCACCGCGCAACCGGGGCGGCGTTTATGAAATACAACGAGCAAATTGTTGAAAAAACCGGTTACGAGTATACGGCGCACGGGCAGGATAGTCAAAAAATTTTTTGGCGGGCTGATCCTGAGAACTCGCAACCTGCAGTTTGGCATTGACAATTCTCCCCGGTTTGGCTACACTCTTCGGCGCAGTGGTGAAAGCCCCATTCCCGCGGAATGGGGCTTCGTACCATGCACCGGGAAACGGCAGGGATGGCGCATGAAAAATTTCTACGAGGATTTTTGCGCCGACACAACTGCCTGCTTCAAGCATCTCTTCGAAACACTCGACATTGCCGTCAGCGGCGGGGACATTGAAGCGACGCTCCGCCGCGGCTCCCTCGACAAAAAAGTCCGTCCCGAGGAATTGAGCGAGTTCATCAGCAACCATGATGAGATTCTCAGCAAGCACACGGCGTACCGTGCCCGGCACAGAACCGGCGGCGGGCGCACCGGTCTTAACATATTTAAATTGCTACACTGATGAACCCGCGCCGCGGGAACCATGCCACGCGGATCAGCCGCCGGCAGGGACAAAAAAATTAAAAAAATGCTGGTAAAAAAATAACAAACGATTATAATCAGCGATTAATAAAAAACTGCCTTCCGTTCCGGGCAGTCGCGGGAAAGGTGCAGGTGGCACCAATCACTCACACATTCATTGAAGGAGGAGCAGGGTATGGAAAAGCTGATGAAGCACGTTGTCATAACCATTGCCATAGCAGCGGTGGCGGTCATGTCGGGCTGCTCGCATACAAAGAAAGAAACGGCATCGCCTGAAACTGCCGCCCCGCAGGTTGTCGCTCCTGAATCTGAGGAAACCGATGTCATGGCCGAGGGCAAAATCATCAATACCATTTATTTCGACTTTGACAAATCCGATCTGCAGCCGAACGCCATCGACGTGCTCAAGAAGATCGGAGCCTGGCTCACCAAGAATCCGGATAAAAAAATCCGTATTGAAGGCCATTGCGATGAGCGCGGCACGGACGAATACAACATCGCCCTAGGCGAGCGCCGGGCCCAGTCCGCAAGGAATTATCTGTCCACCATGGGCATTCCCATGCAGAATGTAAGCACGCTGAGCTTTGGCGAAGAAAAACCGGCCGATCCCGGACATACCGAAACGGCATGGTCCAAAAACCGGCGGGCAGAATTCAAGATTGTCAAATAGGTTTCTCGCCCGCAGCGCTCACCCGCACGGTACGGCTCTGCGCATGGTGAGCGATTGATAGCTGTTCAGTCATTTCCCCCCATCCGTTGCCTTTTTACGCGAGAAAGGCAGGGGGTGGGGGGAAAAATCTTAGATGCGCCGGGGGGGGTGAATCACACCCCGGAAACGCCATCCGGCCGATAGCGCTTGATTTTTTAAGGCTGAAATTATATATTTTCTCAAATCTTATCCACAAAAAAGGCACTGCCGGTGATCATGCTAACCAAGAAAGCTCGTAGCAACGGCGCGCGCTGGCGCATGCTGCCCGTCGCGGCAGGATTATGGATGATGCTCTGTTGCAGCTGGGCCCCTTGTGCATGCGCGGGGGCACCTGCGGCGGAAGCTAAAAGCGGGACGCCGGTTTCCTTCGATTTTGATCGTGTGGTGGGAAAAGCGCGGGAGCTTGCCAAGGCGCCTTTTAAGGACCCCTTCGGGCGCATCCCCTCCTTCCTGCTTGAGATCAATTATGACCAGTGGCGCAACATCAGGTACCGGCCCGAACAGTCCCTGTGGCGCGATGAAAAGCTGCCTTTTGAAGTCCAATTTTTTCACCCCGGCTTTTACTACAACATTCCGGTGACCATCAATATAATCAATCCCTCCGGCGTTACCACGCTGCCCTTTTCCACCGAACTGTTTGACTACGGCACCAACGATTTCAAGGCCAGCGTTCCCAACACCGTGGGCTTTGCGGGCTTTCGTCTTCATTACAATATTCTCACCAAGACCTACAAGGACGAGTTCCTGGTATTTCTCGGGGCCAGTTATTTCCGCGCCATTGCCAGGGGACAGGTGTACGGTCTTTCAGCCCGGGGCATTGCCATAGACACCGGGCTGCAGTCGGGGGAGGAATTTCCCTTTTTCAAGGAATTCTGGATCGCCAAGCCGGGCCTCAATGACAAGCAGATCACGGTGTATGCCCTGCTCGACAGCCCCAGCCTGACCGGCGCATACCGCTATATCATCAGGCCGGGGAAAGAAACAGTTGTGGAAGTGACCAGCCGGCTCTTCCGCCGCAATGAAAAAAAACTGGGCATCGCGCCGCTGACCAGCATGTTCTTCTATGGTGAAAACACCAACTTCCGGCCGGTCGATGACATGCGCCCCGAAATTCATGATTCCGACGGCATGCAGATCGCATTGAGATCGGGGGAGTGGCTCTGGCGCCCGCTGGTCAACCCTTCAAGCCTGTGGGTAAACACCTTTCAGGCGGACAACCCGGTCGGCTTCGGCCTGATGCAGCGGGATACGGACTTCGATCACTACCAGGATCTGGAAACCCGCCCGGAGCTCCGCCCCAGCCTGTGGATACAGCCTTCCGGCGACTGGGGAAAGGGACATGTGGAGCTGATCCAGATTCCCACGGAAAGCTACATACACGACAACATCGTGGCATTCTGGCAGCCCGATGTGCTCGGTCCTCCCGCGGAGCCGCTGACCTACGCCTACACCATGCGCTGGGCATTCTGCGAGCAGCTCTGTCCACCCACCGGACGGGTGACCGCGACCCGCATCGGCGCGGGCAACTCCAAGGAAGCCAAGAAAATCTGCATAGATTTTGCCGGGGGCGACCTGGGAACGCTCAAGGAGAACGATGTAGTCGAGGGCGTCGTTTCCGTGCCCAACGAATGCAGATTGGTTGAGCAGCAGGTTTTTAAAAACACCGCGGCGGGAGGATGGCGACTGGTGTTTCAGATCGAGCCGTCAAACCCCGCGACCCTGGTGGAAAAAGTGCTCCCCGAACGAAAGCAGATATTTGAAATCCGCGCCTTCCTGCGGCGGGGGCAGAATGTGCTCACCGAGACCTGGAGTTATGGACTGCGGCTGTAAGACGCGCTGACCTTATCATGAGCAGCTCCCCTTCGTCATTGAATACCGAAACGCCTCTTCCGCATGAAGCGCCCGCGATCCCGGGCCCTGCGGGAGCCGCTGCGGCCAAGGCCGGTCCCGCGGAAGTCCAACGGCCTTCCGCGGAAAGCCGTGACATCACCCAGGGGCGTCTGCTGCTCTACCTCAAGAGCCTCAATGTGCCGCCCGGCACGGATCAGCTGACACTGGCGCTGGACGCGTTCACCCGGCTCGGCGCCGACGGCGGCGCGAATGACACCACCCCTGCCGCCATGCAGTCGGTTCGGCGCCTGCTCAAAACCTCGGGTCTGCCGATCAAGACAGCCGGCGAATCAAAATTGTACAGCATGGGGGGCTTTACCCGGAGCCTGGAGGGCTTGAAAAGCATGCCCGCCCTGCATCGCGGTCACATGCTGCCGGTGAAATTTGACCAGCTGCCGGAATGGATGTCGACCGAATCATTCCTCACCACCGTGATCACCCAGCTGCGCCCCCTGCTCATACCACTGCTCATTCTGTTCAACATTCTTTTGCTGGTCGGCCTTTTCTTCTGGCTCTAGACACTGCAAAGCCGGTGCGCCATGTCATCACCCAATGAACATCTATATACCCTGAAAGCGGGGATAGCCACCTGGCGGCGGATCCTCTTTTTATTGCTGATCATTGTTCCCACCGTTTTTTGCAGCGGCTACATGGCCTATCTCCTGCCGCACCAGGGCGGCACCACGCTGGAGCTGCTGGTGCTCATCCTGTTTACCACGCTGTTTGTCTGGATCTCCATGGGGTTCTGGACGGCGGTGGTGGGCTTCTTTGTGCTGCTCCGGCGGGTCAACCGCTTCGCCCTGCCCGACCTGCCGCCGATGGATGCGGCGGCAGGCGCGTCCCATCCCCGCACCGCCATCCTCATGCCCATTTGCAACGAGGATGCCTTCCGGGTTTTCGCCGGCATGGGCGCGGTGTATAAATCGCTGGAGGAGCTGGGCAGGCGGGACTATTTTGATTTTTTCATCCTCAGCGACAGCAGCGACCCCGATAAATGGATCGATGAAGAATGGTGCTGGTACAAGCTGTGCCATCTGCTCGACGCCTATCAGAGGCTGTTTTACCGTCGCCGCCGCATCAACCGGAAGCGCAAAAGCGGGAACATCGCCGACTTCTGCCGCCGATGGGGCCGGAACTACCGCTACATGATTGTGCTGGACGCGGACAGCGTCATGACCGGCGCCACCCTGGTGCGCATGGTGGAAATAATGGAGCAGAATTACAGCGTCGGCATCCTGCAGACCGTTCCCAAGGGGGTGGGAAGCAACAGCCTCATCGCCCGGCTGCAGCAGTTCTCAAACAACATTTACGGCCCCATGTTCGCCGCCGGCCTTCATTTCTGGCAGCTGGGAGACGCGCATTTCTGGGGACACAACGCCATCATCCGGATCAAGCCGTTCATGGAACATTGCGACCTGCCCCGCCTCTCGGGGAAGCCGCCGTTGGGAGGGGAGATTTTGAGCCATGATTTCGTGGAGGCGGCGCTCATGCGCCGCGCCGGCTGGGCGGTATGGCTGGCCTATAACCTGGAGGGCAGCTACGAGGAAATGCCGCCGACGCTGCTCGATGACCTGAAGCGGGACCGCCGGTGGTGCCAGGGAAATCTGCAGCACCTCCGCCTGCTTTTCATCAAGGGGCTCTGTCCCGCCCACCGCGCCATGTTCTTAAACGGGGCCATGTCCTACCTCACCGCGCTCTTCTGGCTGATCTTCCTGGTGATCTGCACCATCGAGGCCATCTACCATGAGATGGTGCCCCCATCGTATTTCACCGAGACCACCAGCCTCTTTCCGAACTGGCCGGTATGGCGGCCGGAGCGGTCCATGACCCTGCTCTTCATAACCATCATCATCCTCTTCCTGCCCAAGCCGCTGGCCTTTCTGCTGCACCTGCTCAGGAAGGACCACGCCCGTTCGATGGGCGGGGCGATCAAGCTGATGCTGAGCATACTGACCGAAATCCTGCTGTCAGCGTTCTTCGCGCCGGTGCGCATGCTCTTTAACAGCAAGTTCGTCGTGCTCACGCTGATGGGGAAACAGGTTGGCTGGGGGGCCCAGAGCCGGCAGGACACGGGCACCCCGTGGGGGGTGGCCGTCCGCTATCACTGGGGAAGCACCGTGCTGGGGCTGGTATGGGGCATCGTCACCTTCATCATCAACCGCACCTTCTTCTGGTGGATCAGCCCGGTGCTCGCCGGGCTGATACTTGCCATTCCACTATCGGTGCTGACCAGCCGCTCGTCCATCGGCCGCGCCCTCCGCGCCAGAGGGCTGCTGGTCATCCCTGAAGAGATACATCCACCCCAGGAGCTGGAGTGGATCAGGAGCATTGAACAAAAGCTGCGCACGCTCGATACATCGCTGTGGGGCACGGCGCCCGGCGGCTTCGTGCGGGCGGTGGTGGAACCGTTTGTCAATGAATTGCACATCAGGCTGGCGGGACGTCGGCGCGCGCCGTCGTTTCAAATCAGCAAGCGCCGGGACGCCCTTCAGGAAAAGGCCCTGCTCAAGGGTCCGAACAGCCTGACCCCGTCGGAAAAGCTTGAATTGCTCTACGACCCGGAGCGCATGGCAGCGCTGCACAAGGCGGTGTGGGAACTGCCCGACCGGTCTCTGGCCGCCGCCTGGGGTCTGGCCTGAGTTCGCCCAAACCCCGACTCGCGCGCTGCGCCGCCCCGGATGCGCCTCACTTTTTTTCCTTCCAGAGATCCTTCTCCTCGGGAAAGCTGGTGCTGAAGACGTAGCTCTCGACCGTTCCGTCCTTGTTGAAATAAATCACCAGATCCTTGGTACGGGTCGCACCGAACGCGCTGTACTTATAGTAGCCGTAGGTCCAGGTCAGCTTCCCCGAATCACTGCCCACCCGGAAGGGATCGCCCAGCTCGTCATAGACATCATCCTTGGTGGTCTTGTTCTTGTGGATCCAGGACAGATCATCCGATTCGAACGGCCTGCCAACGCTGAGGCACCCGCACAGACTGACGAGCATGCCCGCGATCACTACCATGGCTGTCAAACGCATATCACCCTTCTCCTTTCCCGTGGTCCGGTTATGAGATACACCATGCATGGCAAAAAAATTCAAACGTCACATGGGTATTTCATAGCACAGATTGTCCTTCCGTTACATATTTTTTTCGGCCGCCCATGCAGGGACATGCGAAAGGTTTGACATTTGACCCGCGTTTTGTTATCTACCGTTGGGTGATCGTTCCTGATTACAGCAGCTGAAGCAGCACGCACAGATTGCCTTTCCTTCAAAGGAAGAAACCGATGAAAATTGACCGGCAGCAGGTGATGCACGTGGCGCAGCTCGCCAGGCTGAGCTTCAACGAAGAGGAGCTGGGCACCTTCGTCGCCCAGCTCAATGCCATCCTGGACTACTTCGACACGCTGAAAGACGTTGACACGCGCGACATCACGCCCACCTCGCATCTGGCGGCATCGGAAACCCCCTTTCGCGACGATGAGGTGGTCGCCTTTGCCGACACTGCCCTTCTCCTGCAGAACGCGCCGTCGCAGGAAAAAGGATGCCTCAAGGTGCCCAAGGTCATAGACCAATGACAGAACTGTGCGGCAAAACCATGCATGAGCTGCGCGCCCTGCTGGACGCGCGCGACGTAACAGCGGCTGAGATTACCGAATCGGTGCTCAACCGCATCGAGGCGGTGGAGGACACGGTTCACGCCTACATTGCGGTAACCCCCCACCTGGCGCGGGCACAGGCACAGCGGGCGGATGAGCGCATCGCGTCGGGTGCCGCGGGCTTGCTCACCGGCATCCCGCTCGCCATCAAGGACAACCTCTGCATAAAAGGGGTCACCACCACCTGCGCGTCCAGAACCCTGGCGCAGTTCGTCCCCCCCTATGATGCCGCGGTCATCGAGGCCTTGCTGAAACAGGACGCGGTTTTTGTCGGGCGCTCTAACATGGACGAATTTGCCATGGGATCATCCACCGAGAACTCCGCATTCGGACCGACCCGCAATCCCTGGAACAGCGGGCTGATTCCCGGCGGCTCAAGCGGCGGCTCCGCCGCGGCAGTGGCCGCCGACGAATGCATCGCCGCACTGGGCACGGACACCGGCGGATCAATCCGGCAGCCGGCCGCCTGCTGCGGCACGGTGGGATTGAAGCCGACCTACGGGCGGGTCTCCCGCTTCGGGCTGGTCGCCTTCGCCTCCTCCCTCGACCAGGTGGGCCCGATGACCAAGGACGTCAGGGACGCGGCCATGCTCATGAACGTCATCAGCGGCCACGACCGCCGGGATTCCACCTCGGTCAACATCGGCGTCCCCGATTACACCGCTGTGCTCGGCACGGCGGTGTCAGGCATGCGGGTGGGGATCCCCCGGGAATATTTTACCGCCGGCCTCGACGGCGACATCGAACGCGCGGTGCGGGAATCCCTCACCATGCTTGAGGGACTGAAGATGGAAATCGTCGACATCTCGCTCCCCCATACGCAATATGCGGTGGCAGCCTACTATCTGGTCGCCCCGGCCGAGGCCAGCTCCAATCTCGCCCGCTATGACGGTGTCAAGTACGGTTTTCGCGGCGGTGAGGAAGGCGGGCTATGGGACCTATACACGCGCTCCCGCTCGGAAGGGTTCGGGGTGGAGGTAAAGCGGCGGATCATGCTCGGGACCTACGCCCTGTCGGCCGGTTATTACGATGCCTATTATAAAAAAGCCTCCCAGGTGCGCACCCTCATTCGCGAAGATTTCATCAGCGCGTTCCGGAAATGCGACGTCATCATCACCCCCACCTGCCCCAACCCGCCGTTTACCATCGGTGAAAAGGCTGATGATCCCCTGAGCGTGTATCTCGCGGACATCTATACCGTACCCGCCAATCTTGCCGGCATTCCAGCGCTGTCCCTGCCCTGCGGCTTTACGCGGCAGGGGATGCCCATCGGGCTGCAGCTGCTTTCAAATTTCTTTCAGGAAGAAAGGCTGTTGCAGGTTGCCCACGCCTACGAGCAAAACACCCCGTGGCACGTACGGAAACCTCCCCTCAAAAAATAGCATGCCGTCACAGGGTTTAACTAGATAATTTTCTTGACAAATACTCGCGATCTTGTTAGATACAAACCGCAGCAACACCATGTTTTTACTTAGTTCGCATAGGCACGTAGCTCAGGGGGAGAGCGCTACCTTGACACGGTAGAAGTCGGCGGTTCGAAACCGCCCGTGCCTACCAGTTTTTGAGGCATCATGAAGAACACTTTTTGTGGTGCCTTTTCCTGCTTTTTATTGCGGGAAAAAAATGTGTCGCCCGGCGGGTGAAGGGACGGTAATGGCGGAAAAGAAGCTGGTAACAGTTACATTTTCAGACGGCCGATCGGCAACCTGTCCGGCAGGGACGCAGGTCTCCGCAGTAAACGGTGCCGCGGCGGGCGGCGGCGCCCAACCGATCGCGGCCGTGGTCGACGGAACCCCGGTCGATTTAACCACGCCGCTGGTAGCTGATGTCAGGCTGGAATATATATACCCTGATTCACCCCGGGGGGAGGACATCATCCGGCATTCCACCTCCCACATCATGGCCCAGGCAGTACAGGAGCTGTATCCCGGGGCCAAGATAACCATCGGCCCGTCCATCGAAAACGGCTTCTACTATGATTTTGATTATGAAAGGGCCTTTACCCCCGAGGATTTGGAGAAAATAGAAGGGCGCATGCGGGAGATCATCGCGGCGGACAGTCCCATCACCCGGACGGTGATGCCGAAAGATGAGGCAATCAAATTATACAAGGAAAAAAATGAGCCGTACAAGGTGGAGATCATCGGGGAAATAGAGGATGATCATATCACCGTCTATTCCCAGGGCGGATTTACCGACCTGTGCCGCGGCCCCCATCTTCCCTCCACCGGGATGGTCAGGGCATTCAAGCTCACCAGCGTGGCCGGCGCCTACTGGAGGGGAAGCGAAAAAAACAAGATGCTCCAGCGCATCTATGGCACCGCCTTCGCCACCAAGGAAAAGCTGGAGAGCCATCTCACCTTTCTGGAGGAAGCCAAAAAGCGGGACCATCGCAAGCTTGGAAAAGAGCTTGACCTGTTCAGCATCCATGATGAGGTGGGGGCGGGGCTGATCATCTATCACCCCAAGGGGGCATTGCTCAGGAGAATCCTTGAGGATTTCGAGGTGCGCGAGCACCTCAAGCGGGGCTACCATCTGGTCAAGGGCCCCCAGATTCTGAAGGTGGACATGTGGCAGCGGTCCGGCCACCTGGACAATTACCGCGACAACATGTATTTCACCGAGGTGGAGGGACAGAAGTACGGCCTCAAGCCGATGAACTGCCTTTCCCACATGCTGATCTACGGGTCGAAGCTGCGGAGCTACCGCGACCTGCCGCTGCGCTATTTCGAACTGGGGACCGTCCACCGTCATGAGCGGGCGGGCGTGCTCCACGGGCTTCCCCGGGTGCGTGAATTCACCCAGGATGACGCGCACATACTCTGCACGCCGGAACAGCTGGACGACGAAATAAAGGGCATTATCGATTTTATCTCCGAGGTGATGAAGCTATTCAATTTCGAGTTCGAGATGGAGCTTTCCACCCGCCCGGCAAAATCCATCGGGAGCGATGAGGACTGGAACCGGGCCACCGAGGCCCTGACCCGGGTGCTGCAGCAGAACCGCCTGCCCTTCCGGGTGCACGAGGGAGAAGGGGCCTTCTACGGCCCCAAAATAGACGTCACCCTGAAAGATGTGCTTGACAGGAAGTGGCAATGTGCTACTATCCAGTGCGATTTTTCGCTGCCGGAGCGGTTCGACTTGAGCTACATGGGGCCGGACGGCGGCAGGCACCGGCCGGTGATGCTGCACCGGGTGATACTCGGATCCCTGGAACGGTTTCTGGGGGTGCTGATCGAACATTATGCGGGGGCTTTCCCAACGTGGCTTGCCCCTGTTCAAGCAATTGTCCTCACCATCACCGATAAGCACAATGACTTTGCCGAGGAGGTTTTTAAGCGCCTGCTTGGGGCCGGCATCCGGGTTGAGAAGGACCTGCGCAATGAGAGCTTAAAGCTCAAAATAAGGGAAGCGCAGCTGCAAAAAATACCCTACATGCTCGTCATCGGCGATAAAGAGATGGCCGGCGGCGGGGTTTCACCGCGGACGCGGAGCGGCCAGGATCTGAAGTTCATGCCGCTTGATGCCTTTATGGGATTGATCGCGGAGGAAGCCCGCTTTCCGTCATAAACCGATTTTTCATCCACGAGGAGGAGAAAAACATAGCAAAAGAACAAAGAATCAACGAACGAATCAGCAGCAAAGAGGTACGGGTAATCAACAGCCAGGGCGTTCAACTGGGCGTGCTGCCGACATCCGAGGCTTTGCGAATGGCCCGCGAGGAGGGTGTGGATCTGGTGGAGGTTTCACCCAACGCCGCGCCTCCGGTCTGCCGCATCATGGACTTCGGCAAGTTCAAATACCAGCAGGAAAAAAGGTCGAACCAGGCCAAAAAGAAGCACGGCAGCGTGACCCAGATTAAAGAAATCAAGCTCAGGCCGCGCACCGAAGAGCATGACCTCCTGGTAAAAATAGGTCATATCAAGCGCTTTCTTACCCACGGAGACAAGGCCAAAATAAATGTGGTGTTCCGGGGCAGGGAGATCGGCAATCCTGCCGCGGGGAGGGTGCTGCTCGACAAAATCATCGCTGAGATACAGGACATCGGCGTTGTGGAAAACCCGCCCCGGATGGAAGGAAGAAACATGATCATGCTGCTCGCACCCAAGACCTGACAACGGCAGCTTCTCCATACACCATAATCGACGACCGCTATTCTGAATAATCACACTGAGAGTCCGCTTCCGCACCGGGCACGGACAGGGAAAGGTACTGCAATGCCTAAAATCAAAACCAACAAGGGCGCTGCCAAGCGATTCGGGAAAACCAAGAGCGGCAAGATAAAGCGGCAAAAGGCCTATGCCAGCCACATATTAACCTCAAAATCCCCCAAGCGGAAGCGCGGTCTCCGCAAAAGCAGCCTGGTCAGCGCGGTGGATGCCAAAAAGATCAGGAGGCTGCTCCCCAATTTATAGGGATGCGGCGCTGTCCTGATGATCACCAACCATTTGAACCGTATGAGGAAAGGGCACTAAGCACATGCCACGAGTCAAGAGAGGCGTGAACGCACGCAAGCGAAGAAAAAAGATTTTGAAACAGGCCAAAGGCTTTCAGGGCGCCCGGGGCACCCTCCTGCGCAGCGCCCGGGAGGCGGTGGACCGCGCACTGAAGTATGCGTACCGGGACCGGCGGGTTAAAAAGAGAAATTTCAGGAGCCTGTGGATTACCAGGATCACTGCCGCGGTCAAGCTCAATGGCCTCACCTACAGCCAATTCATCAAGGGGCTCAAAAAGGCGGAAGTGATCCTCGACCGCAAGCTGCTGGCAGACCTTGCCATATCCGACCCCCAGGCCTTTTCAAAGATTTCAACCCTGGCAAAAGAAAATATCTGAACCGGCGTGAGCGCCCTGCACTGCCATGAAGGAACAGCTCGAACATCTTGCTTCGGAAGCGGAACGTGCGCTGTCGGCGGCTGCGGACACAAAGGGGCTTCTGCAGGTTAAGGCGGAGTTTCTCGGTCGCAGCGGAAAGCTGACCCTTTTGATCAGGCAGCTCGGACAGCTTCCGGAGGCTGACCGGCCCGCCATGGGCCAGCTTATCAACCGGACCAAGCAGTCCCTTGAACAAGCCTTGGAGGAACGCCTTGCCGTCATCACCGCGCAGGAACGGGAGGCCGCCTACCGCAGGGAAGAGATCGATATCACCCTGCCCGGAAGAACCATCCCCCTCGGAAGGCCGCATCCCATCACCCGGGTTACCGAGGAAATAACCGCCATATTCACCGCCATGGGATTTCAGATCGCGGAGGGCCCCGAGGTCGAGCTCGATTTCTACAATTTTGAAGCGCTGAACATGCCTCCCAACCATCCCGCCCGCGCCATGCACGACACCTTTTATATCACCGAGGACGTCCTCTTACGCACGCACACATCGCCCGTCCAGATCAGAACCATGGAAAAACTGCGGCCCCCGGTGAGCATCATCTCTCCCGGCACCGCCTACCGCAGAGACTCGGACGTCTCCCACACCCCCATGTTTCACCAGGTGGAGGGATTCATGGTGGGCGAATCCATTTCCTTCAGCCACCTCAAAGGGGTGCTGACCGTGTTCGCCCGCCACATGTTCGGCGATGACTGCGGCATCCGCTTTCGTCCCAGCTTTTTCCCCTTCACCGAACCCAGCGCGGAAATCGACATACGCTGCGTCATCTGCAAGGGCGCCGGATGCCGGGTATGTTCCGGGTCCGGCTGGCTGGAAATACTCGGCTCGGGCATGGTCCATCCCGCCGTCTTCAGGATGGTCGGGTATGATCCCGACCAGGTGACCGGCTTCGCCTTCGGCATGGGCATTGAGCGGATCGCCATGCTGAAATACGGCATCGATGACATCCGCCTGTTCTTCGAAAACGACGCCAGGTTCTTAGCGCAATTTTAACCCCTCATCCCCTCATCCGCCCATGCTGGTAAGCCTCAACTGGTTACAGGAATTTGTTCCCATTGACATGACCGCCGGGGAGCTGGCCGAACTGCTCACCCTTTCCGGCAGCGAAGTGGAAAGCTGCACCGAGCTGGGAGGAGAGCTGTCGGGGGTGGTGGTCGGTCAGGTTACCTCCATCGGACCCCACCCCAATGCGGACAAGCTTTCGCTGTGCACGGTTGACAGCGGCGGAACCACCCATCGCATTGTGTGCGGCGCGCCCAACATCCGGCCGGGGGACAAGGCCCCGCTCGCCCTCGACGGCACCCGCATGCCCGGCGGCACCACCATCAAGAAATCAAAGATACGGGGCGAGGTTTCCGAGGGGATGCTCTGCTCGGAGACTGAGCTGCTCATCGGAGGCGACCATTCGGGGGTTATGATTCTTCCCCCTGAGACAGCGGTTGGGCAGAGCCTGGCCGAGGCCCTGGGGTTGAAAGATGTCATTCTTGATGTCGGCCTCACCCCCAATCGCCCCGACTGCCTCAGCATCCTGGGCATCGCCCGCGAGGTGGCCGCCATCACCCGCAAGCCGCTTCGCATCCCCGCGCCCGCCTTCAGCGAATCGGGGGAGGACATTTCCCGGATTGCCTCCGTCGCCATTGAAGCACCGGACCTCTGCCCGCGCTACTGCGCCCGCGTCATCACCGGCGTGACCATCGGCCCCTCGCCGCTGTGGATGAGAAGGCGGCTCGAGGCCTGCGGGATGCGGGCCATCAACAACATCGTGGACGCGACCAATTACGTGCTGCTGGAAATGGGGCAGCCGCTGCATGCCTTTGACCTGAACCTGCTTGACGGGAAGCGGATCATCGTGCGGCGCGCCGACCCGGGCGCCTCCTTCACCACCCTTGACGGGAAGGAGCGCATCCTGCCCGAAGAGGCGCTGATGATCTGCGATGGAGCGCGGCGGCCGGTTGCCCTTGCCGGCATCATGGGCGGCCTCAACAGCGAGGTTTCCCCGGAAACGAAAACCATCCTGTTGGAAAGCGCCTATTTCTCACCGGGCGGCATTCTCGCCACCTCGCGACGGATGGGCATCCGCACCGAGGCCTCCCAGCGCTTTGAGAAGGGGGTTGATCCGGAGGGAGTCATCCCGGCCATGAACCGGGCGGCGGAGCTGATGGCCGCCTGTGCCGGCGGCGCCGTCAGTCCGGGGATTATCGACAACCGGCCCGCCCCCCCGCGGCCGAAACCGGCGATTACCGTGAGCGTCGCCAGAACCAACCGGGTTCTCGGCACGAACTTTTCCCGCGATGACATCAGGCAAACCCTGACCGACCTGGCCTTCACCGTGGCCGACGCGGACGGCGACAGCGTTGCCGCCATCCCTCCCTCCTTCAGAGTGGACGTCACCGAGAGCATTGATCTGATAGAAGAGGTCGCCCGGCTGCGCGGCTACGATAGCATCGCCGAAACCCTTCCCGCCATCTCGCCCCTGCCGCCGGCCCGGGACCGGGCGCGGGCGATGGGCAGGCACATACGGGACTGCCTGACCCGGCAGGGATATAATGAAATCATGACCTACAGCTTCATCGCGCCGGCGGACCTGGCCGGACTGACCCTTCCCGAGGATGACTGCCGACGCACGCCCCTGACCCTTCTCAATCCCCTGACCGAGGAGCAGTCCTGCATGCGGACCACCCTTGTCCCCGGACTTCTCACCGCGGCGCAAAAAAACATCAACCAGAAAAACCTGAACCTCAAACTTTTTGAAACGGGACTCGTGTTCATCCCCGAGCCACAGAACAAGCTCCCCCGGGAGGAAAAAATGGCGGCAGGTTTGCTGACCGGTCTGTGCCAGGAGGAATCCTGGAACAGCACGGCGCGGGAGGTGGATTTTTTCGATATCAAGGGCTGCGTGGAAACGCTGCTGCGGGAGCTTGCGGTTGAAGGCTTCTCCTTTGCGCCCTCCCCCCAGAGCGGGTTTCTCCGCCCCGGCCGGGCCCTGGATCTGCTCCTGGATGGACAAAGGGCAGGCTGCGCGGGAGAACTGCATCCCGCCATAGCCGAGCGGTACGGCTTCTCCCAAAAGATCCACCTGTTCGAAATCTCCCTCGCTCACCTGCTTCCCCGCTTTACCGAGAAGAGAACATTCCAGGCGCTGCCGAAGTATCCCCCGGTCTACCGAGACATTGCCCTGATCATTGACGAGACCATATCCGGACAGCGCATATGGGATGTAATGCATGGATTTAAAAATAAATTTATTGAAGAAATCATAATTTTTGATTACTATAAAGGGAAGTCGATTCCGGCAGGCAAAAAAAGCCTGGGCTACCGGGTAAAATATCAAGCATATGATCACACCCTGACCGACCGGGAGGTGAATAAATGGCACGATGAACTGGTACAGGTTCTCGGCCGTGAACTGGGTGCAGTATTAAGGACTTAACAACAAGCAACTGCGCTTCAAGGAGGTACAAGGGATGACAAAGGCGGACATCATCGAGAGCGTATATGAAAAAGTGGGCCTTTCAAAAAAAGAGGCCAACAGCATTGTCGAGCTGGTGTTCGAGACCATCAAGTCAACGCTGGAAAAAGGCGAAAAGGTAAAGATATCCCGGTTCGGCAACTTCGTGGTGCGCCAGAAGCGAACCCGCAGGGGAAGGAACCCCCAGACCGGAAGCGAAATTGAAATTACCGCACGAAAAGTGCTCACCTTCAAGGCCAGCCCGGTTCTGAAAAAAGCGCTGAGCAAATGAAGCTGCACCAACGCCTTGTCTTCGCGGCGCCCGGCAGTTGAAGGCCGACATGCATCCCGGCCGGAACTCATACAAAAACATTTTTCGCGACTGCGCTATGTCGAAAGCTGAACCGACACCCCCAATCATCCCCAACAAGCTCTATTTCAAAATCGGCGAAGTAAGCCAGATCACCGGAATGGAGCCGTATGTGATCAGATACTGGGAGTCGGAATTCAGGACGATCAAGCCCACCCGAACCCAGTCCAACCAGCGGGTGTACCGAAGAAAAGACGTGGAAAACATCCTGGAGATAAAGCGCCTGCTGTATGAGGAAAAGCTCACCATCGCCGGCGCCCGCAGAAAGCTGCATGACAAAAAGACCGAGGACAAAAAGCAGCTCGACCTGGATTTCAGCGCCAAAAAAGAACACGGTGACCATCTTGCCATTATAAAAGAAATCAAGGAAGAACTCCTGGCGCTGCGCAAGCTCCTCGGCTAACCCCTCTCCGAGCCTCTTTAAACACCTCCTTCATATCCGCATATAATTGCCTTCATCGCCGGTGTGCCATTGGGCGCAGCCGGTCATTTTTTTTACCTTCCCGGTGAAAAAGTGTTGAAGAAAAAAACAGGTTTTTCCGATAGGTAGTATGTGCCGGTTGCACATATGAAAGGAAGTTGGATTACCCCCTCACCCTAACCTGCTCCGGCCGGAGGCTGTGTCATACCAGGACGTGTTGTCATTCCGAACGCAGGTGAGGAATCTTAGATAATTGATTTTATTATTGTAGAAGATTCCTCGGATTCCCTCGAAATGATACAATATGGATTATGACACGGTCTCCCAGGGAAGAGGGGATTAACAGGATTGCTTCGAGCATTTACCGATGGAGAGAACAACTATACTCCCTCGCTCCTCCGGGGCCTGTTCGTTGCCACTGTATGGCTTCCCTTGTGTTTCCGGCCAGGGAGGGGGATAGGGTGAGGAGCATAAAGCGTCGCGTCTTTCCAGATGGCGGGACTTGCAACCAAAAACACTGTTGAGGCAGGCGAAAGGGGTACAACCAATGGAAGCTGTCCAGGATAAAATCATCGACATGACCGAGCTGCTTAAATTCGCCATTCAGAGCGGCGCCTCTGACCTGCACATCAGCGCCGGTGAGCCGCCCATGTTCCGGATACACGGGGACATACGCAAACTGGACATGGAGCCCCTGAACGAGGACGAAGTGCACACCATGGTCTATGACATCCTCAATGACCAGCAGCGCAAGATGTTCGAGGAGCACAAGGAGCTCGATTTTTCCATTGCCCTGGGCGAGTTCGGCAGGTTCAGGGTGAACGTGTTTGTCCAGAACCGGGGAAAAGGGGCGGTCTTGCGGACCATCCCCAACGTGGTGAAAAGTTTTGACGATCTGGGGCTCCCCAAAATCTGCAGGGACATAACCAAGGCGGAAAAGGGGTTGGTGCTGGTCACCGGTCCTACCGGCTGCGGTAAATCAACCACCCTGGCAACCATGATTGACGCCATCAACAGCAACACCAACAAGCACATCATCACCATCGAGGACCCCATTGAATTCATCCATCAATCAAAGAAGTGCCTGGTCAACCAGCGGGAAGTGGGCGCGCACACCCACTCCTTCTCCAATGCCCTGCGCAGCGCGCTGCGTGAAGACCCCGATGTCATCCTGGTGGGAGAAATGCGCGACCTGGAAACCATCTCGCTGGCGCTGACCGCCTCGGAAACCGGTCACCTTGTCTTTGCCACGCTGCACACCAGCAGCGCGCCCAAAACCATCGACCGGATCGTGGATGTCTTTCCCCCCAGCCAGCAGGCCCAGACCAGGACCATGCTCTCGGAAACCCTGTTCGCGGTCATCTCGCAGATCCTCTTAAAGCGCCCCGGCGGCACGGGCAGGATTCCCGCCCTTGAAATCATGATCTGCACCTCGGCCATCCGCAACCTCATCCGCGAATCCAAGACCGCCCAGATCGTGTCCACCCTGCAGACCAGCCAGCAGTTCGGCATGCAGACCATGGAAATGGCGGTCAAGAACCTGCTTGCCCGCAGACTCATAACCGCCGACGAGGCCCAGCCCCTTCTGGCCGACTTAACCAAGACACCGCAGTAAAGGGAAGACCCTGAACCGAAGATCATCAGCAGGAGACATCCATGAATATCAGAGAATTGCTCAACGTGATGGTCAAGCAGAACTCATCCGACATCTACATCACCGTGGACAGCCCCCCCATGTTCCGCACCGAGGGCATCACCCGGCCCTACGGGAACCAGAAGGTGATGGCCGCCCAGGCGGAAGAAATTGCGGCGTCGATCATGACCGAAAAGCAGAAAATCAAGTTTGCCGAAAGCATGGAAATGAACCTGGCCCTCTACTATCCGGAGCTGGGACGGTTCCGCGTTAACATTTTCCGGCAGAAGGGCTTCACCGCCATCGTCATCCGCCAGATCAAAATGGAAATCAACACCATCGACGAACTGGGGCTGCCTCCCATCCTGAAAGACATCAGCATGTGCAAGCGGGGGCTGGTGCTGGTGGTGGGCCGGACCGGCACCGGAAAATCAACCACCCTGGCGGCGATGATCGATTACCGCAACGAAAACGCCACCGGTCACATCATCACCATCGAGGATCCCATCGAATTCATCCACTCGCACAAGCAGATGATCGTTTCCCAGCGCGAGCTGGGCCTGGACACCCTCACCTTTTCCAACGCATTGAAGAACGCCATGCGCGCGGCCCCCGATGTCATCCTGGTGGGTGAAATTCGCGACACCGAAACCATGGAGGCGGCCATCACCTTCGCCGAAACCGGCCACCTGGTGCTGGCCACCCTGCACTCCAACAACGCCAACCAGGCGATGGAGCGCATCCTCAACTTTTTCCCCCATGAGCGGCACGAGCAAATACTGCTGCAGCTTTCGCTTAATCTCAAGGGCATCGTCTCACAGCGCCTCGTCCCCTCCACCAACGAAAAGAGGGTGGCGGCGACCGAAGTGCTTCTGGACACGCCCCGGGTCAAGGATCTTATTTACAAGAGCCAGATCGACCTGCTCAAGGAGGCCATGGCGCACGGCTCGGTTGAAGGCATGCACACCTTCGATCAGGCGCTGTTCGACCTGTACAAAGAGGGCCGCATCAGCTATGACAACGCGCTGGCATACGCCGACAGCGTCAACGACATACGGCTCAGGATAAAAATCGACAAGAGCGGTGACGAATTTTCCGCCCCGCCGCAAAAGTCCAATGATGCCTTCAAGCTGAAGCCCGACTTTCAGATGAAGTAATGCACCGGTTAGCAATGACAACACACCAAACAGTGTGCACGGGGAGGGGCGGCCGGCCGGCCGCCCTTTCCCTATTCCGCCCTGCGAAAAAACTCCTGATTAGCGGTTGACTTGTGGATATAAATAAAATATGGTATGTATAGAAAGGAAAGGAGTGATGGGTCATGAGCAAAAAGGCATTACGGAGCGTGTATCTCGATCTGCAGCAGGTGGAGCGGCTCAAGCTGCTTTCAGAGAAAACCAGGGTACCGCAGGCGGTTTATATCCGGGAAGGGCTTGACCTGGTGATGAACAAGTACGAGAAGAAAATCAAGAAAATCCCGCCCGCCGAAAAAACCCGGGGCAGGAAAGCGGCTGCGCTGACACTGCTCAAAAGATAGCCGGAGGGGGAATCACACCTCCGGCTATTTGCTTTCAAGTCCCCTCGCCCCCAACCCAAGGAGCGGGTCAGGGTGAGGGGGCACAATCTATTCTCACTTCCCCCGCCTGCTACAACAGGCTGTTTTTCTATCTGTTTCGCGTTGCACTCCCCTATCACTTTCATGCATCGATGGGCATGCCCATGGCAGTCCTGTCTGCCAGCGGCAGCCGGAAAACCCCTGTTTCCCCTGGGGGCGGCCTCCAAAAAAATCTTTTTACAGCTTATGGTTGAATATTCGGCAATAATAAGATATTGTACCTCTGATATCTCGCAGCTTGTATCATATATCGACGTACGCATACAGGTGGTCAAAAAAGCAGTTCTCCGCGAGGCAGCTAGCGTGAACCAGGCGGCACTCCGGATCACCCCGGCAGACCCAAAAACGTCGCAGCACCTTCTGGTCAGGGAATTTAACCACCCCTCGGCCTTGAGCGCCCTCTCCCTGGAATGGGATGAGCTGGCCTCGCGCTGCGCTGCCGGCAGCCCCTTCCTCACCGCCGCATGGAACATGCTCTGGTGGAACCACTGGCGCCGGGACCGCCGGCTCAAAATCCTCGCCGTCTACGAGCCCGATGGAACGCTCTGCGGCATTGCCCCCCTCTGTTCCGGAAACGCCGCTGATGAGGCGGCGCTGATGCTGCTCGGCAGCCCCGACGTCTGTGACTATCGCGATTGCATTGTCGCCCGGGGCGCCGAAGCACGATTTTACCAGGCCCTGACTGAGCACCTGATGGGCCGGCCGCCCCGCCGGTTCATGCTGACGCTCGATTCCCTGCCGCACCATTCGCCGACCTTCTCATTTTTCAGCGCGCTTGAACAGCGGCAGGCATTCCAGGTGGACATCGCGCTTGAAGACACTGCCCCGTTCATGGATCTTCCTCCCGATCCGGAGGCCTATCTGAACCGCCTCCCCGCCAAAGAGCGGCATGAAATACGGCGAAAAAAAAGAAGGGCGGAAAAGGAGGGGTCGCTGGCGTTCGAGCGCCTGTCGGATCCGGCGCGGGTGATGGCGGCCATGCCCTCATTCCTGGACCTGTTCCGGTCCAGCGGCGGCACCAAGCGCTCGTTTCTCACGCCGGAGCGGGAGGCTTTTTTCCTTGCGCTGGCCGAGGAGTTTTCCCGCCGGGGATGGCTGGATCTCTATGCCCTTGCGGTAAACGGCACGCCCGCCACCTATCTTTTGTGCTTCAGCTACAACCGCACCTTATATCTCTACAACGCGGCCTATGACAGCCGCTACGCGCAGCTGAGCCCCGGCATTGTGGCCATTGCCCTGTGCATCGAAGACGCCATACACCGCGGCATCGAGCGCTTCGAGTTCCTCCGGGGAAACGAGACCTACAAGTACCGCTTCGGCGGTCGCGACCGGCACATCTACACCCTCAGCTGCAGCCACCCCGGAGACTAACCATATGAGTCGAATCGCCATGCTCAGCGTCCACAGTTGCCCCCTTGCCGCCCTGGGAGGAAAGGAAACCGGCGGCATGAACGTGTATATCCGGGAGCTCAGCCGCTCACTGTCGGAGCGGGGCTGCACAATCGACATCTTTACCCGTTCCCAGAACGCGCGGGTTCCGGCGGTCGTTCCCTTCTGTGAGGGAGTCCGGATCGTTCATCTCAAGGCCGGTCCCGAATCCCCCTATGAAAAAGGCCTGGTGTGGTCTCACCTGCCTGAATTTTTAGATAACCTTGAGCACTTCCGCCGGGGGGAAGACATCAGCTATTCGCTCATTCACAGCCATTACTGGCTTTCCGGCTGGGTGGGGGCTCAGCTGGGCAAACGCTGGAAGGTGCCGCTGCTGCACATGTTCCACACCGTCGGATACTTTAAAAACCGGGCCACGCACGCGGTGGGCGCGCAGGAGCCCGAGGTGCGCCTCCAGGTCGAGCAGCAGCTGATAGCCGATGCCGATCACATTACCGTTTCCAGCCAGCGGGAAAAGGTGGACATGATCTGGGCCTACGGCGCCCCGCCTGAAAAGATAACCGTGGTGCCCTGCGGTGTGGACACGCAGATGTTCCGGCCGCTTGATGCCACGGCCTCGAAAAACCACCTCGGCCTGCCGGATAAGAAGCTGATTCTCTTCGTGGGGCGCATTGACCCGGTGAAAGGAATTGACACCCTGCTCAAGGCCATGGTCATGGTGCGGAAGCAGACGGGCGGTAGCCACGATGCCCGGCTGCTCATCGTGGGAGGAGACAAGGACGGCACCGACTACTCCGAGGACAGTGAAATCGCCCGGCTGAAACGGTTGACCGCCGAGCTTACCATTCAAGATACGGTTACCTTTCTGGGATCGCAACGGCAGGACCTCCTACCCTACTACTATGCCGCCGCGGAGATGTGCATTCTGCCCTCACGCTACGAATCGTTCGGGATGGTGGCCCTGGAGGCCATGTCCTGCGGCACGCCGGTCATCGCCTCCAAGGTCGGGGGTTTGACCTCGCTCATTCAGGATGAGCGCTGCGGCTTCGTGGTACCCGAAGGAAATAAGCAGGCGCTGGCGGAAAAGATATGCCTGCTGCTGGAAAATCCCCCGCTCAGGGAAAGCCTGGGATGGAATGCCCGCGAGCGGGCAATACAATACGGCTGGCAGGCTATTGCCGACCGCATCCTCGCGCTCTACCGTGCGCTGCGTGAAGGCGGGCATGACGACGCGCAGCTGTTTCTGCCCTTCTGCCGGAAAACCGGGACGGACACTGCCGCACCGGTGATCACCTGCTGCGGGGCATAATAATTCCTCATCCGAAAAAGAAAGCCGTGACACCAGCAACTGCACATCTGACCGGGAAGCATGTGCTCCTGGTCATGGCCCATCCCGATGACGCCGAACTCTCCTCGGGCGGCACCGTGCTGACGCTGATCGAGCAGGGATACGAGGTGCGATACGTCGTCTGCTCAACCGGGGACAAGGGCACCAAGAACCCCGCCATCACCCCGTTCCAGCTCGCGGCAACCCGGGAACAGGAGCAGAGGGACGCCGCCGCGGTGCTGGGGGTTCACCACATAACCTTTTTGCGGCATCCGGATGGTGAGCTGGATGGAATCAGGGGTTTGCGCGATGAGATCGCCATACTGATCAGGCACAGCCGGCCTTCCATTATCATCACCCACGATCCCTGGAGGCCATATCAGGTCCACCCCGATCACCGCGCGGTCGGTTTCGCCACCGCCGATGCCGTGGTGTACGCCCGTGATCATCTCTTCATGCCGGTACTCCAGGAACTGGATCTTGCGCCCCATACCCCGCTGGAAGTGTACTTCACCTTTCCGCAGGTTCCCGACCACGTGGTGGACATCTCCGCCGTCCTGGAAAAGAAACTGGATGCCATCGCGCAGCACAGGAGCCAGCTTGCGCAAATGCCCGGGTGGCGTGAAAAAATCAAGCTCATGGCCGCGAAGCAGGCAGAGGGCAAGCCCTTTCAGTATGCGGAGTCCTTTAAGCGACTGGTTCTTGCCTACCAATAAAACAAAGCACGAAATCCGGATTTCGAATTTGCTCTCCCCAGGAGTTCTACTTATGCTGCAGGTGATCAAAGCCCGAAGAAGCATCAGGAAATTCACCGGTCAGGCGGTTGCGGATGAGCTGATTGAGAAGATCATCGAGGCCGGCACCTGGGCGCCTTCGGGACTCAACAACCAGCCCTGGAAGGTTGCCGTCATCAGGGATCAGTCCACCATCAAGGCCATTGCCCCGCTGACTCGCTACGCGCGCATCATCGATGGCGCGCCGGTGCTGCTGGCGCCGTTTCTGGACACCGCCGCCAGTTACGACCGCACCAAGGACATTCAGGCAATGGGCGCCTTTATCCAGAACATGCTGCTTGCCATTCAGGCGCTGGGACTGGGCGGCGTATGGCTGGGCGAGATTCTCAAGAGCAAGGAAAAGGTGGCGCGCATAGTGAATGCCCCGGACACCCTGGAGCTGATGGCGGTCATCGCCCTCGGACATCCCGCCGAACAGGGAGGCACGGGAAGCCGGAAGAGCGCCAAGGACGTGGTCTTCTACCGGGGTTAGTGTCGCGTCCCAGCAGTTCATTACATAAGACGACACGATATACACCGTCGTTGCGAGCCCTTCGCGTTGTCATTCTGAGGCGTACGCCGAAAAATCTCCTGCTTTCGCTCAGGATAAACTTCGCGAAGCAATCTCATGCTGTGTAACATGGTGCTTTTATTGGATGAGATTGCTTCGTCGTCCGCCCCCGCGGGACTCCTCGCAACGACAGATTTTTTTGTTCTTTTACTATAGAATATTTCTGAGAGACAACAGTAGAAGCCCGGACAGGAGTTAATATCGTCCATGTTTATCATTGACACGCATACCCACATTTTCCCCGATGCCGCCGCGGAGCGGATCCTGCAATACACCGCCCAGCAGTTCAAGGTAAAGGTGTATGGAACCGGGACGGCCTCAGACCTGCTGGCCCAGATGGATGATAGCGGGGTGGATCACGCGGTCATCCACATGGTTGCAACCACTCCCCAATCGGTGAAGGATATAAACACCTGGCTCATTAATCTCAGGGAGCCGCGGTTCGTAAAATACGGGACGGTGCTCCCATTTCAGAAGGATTGCCGGGAGGAGCTGCGCCGGCTGAAGGACAACGGCATCGGGGGCATCAAGCTGCAGCCCGAGGTGCAGGGGTTCACGGTTGATGATGCTCCGCTCACCTACCCGGTATATGAAGAGCTGGTGGCATGCGGCATGGCGGTGATGTTTCATGTGGGGGGCAATCCCGCCGTCACCGCCAACGCGCGTTCGACACCGCGCATGGTGCTCCGGGTGGCGCAGGACTTTCCCGAGCTGGTCATCATCGGCGCCCACCTGGGCGGTCTGAATATGTGGGACGATACGGCACAAACCCTGGCCGGGCGGGACAACGTGTACCTGGAGACCTCCATGACCTACGGGAGAATCAGCGCGTTCCTTGCGGAAACCATCATCAGGAAGCACAACCTGAACAACATTTTCTTCGGGTCCGACTACCCCTTTGCACCGATACAGCAGAGCGTGCAGAGCGCACTCGGCACCCCGTTTGTCAACGAGGAAGAAAAAAAAGCCCTCATGGGGCTGAACGCCAGGGCATTCTTTAAGATTTAGACACCCATCCTTTCTCCGGACCGGCGATCAAATCGCAGGATGACAGCCGATGATGGAGGGCCATGCTTCGTCATGGCCGCATATACATCCGGACGCGACGGAGCGCGTCCCTCCACACAATCTATATTTTCTTACAATATAAACTCCTCTTACCCTTCAGGCCGGCTACTCTTTTTCGACTCCTCCACCCTTTTCCGTACCGCCATAATCCATAAACCGCACGCCAGGTCGGCCGCGCCTTTCAGCGCGAACGGCGCCCAGTAGCCCACCCGATCAAACAGGAAACCGCCCGCCTGAAGAAAGATAAGTACCCCGATGGGCTGCATGGAAGTAAGGCCGCCCATAACACCTCCCAGCATGTGCCGGGGCGCCGCGTCGGATGCAAGCGTATTGGCCCCGGTGACCGCCCCGGCAAAACCGATGCCGATCATGCAGGCATAGAGATACAGAATGGGTGAAAACGGGTTGCCGGTCATGGCGAGCAGGCTATATCCGGCGCCTCCGGTCAGCAGAGACCCGATCAGTACCGGCAGCCTTCCCAGGCGGTCCAGCAGTATTCCCACCACCGGAAAGGAAAGCAGGGTGGCAAAGGTCATGGCCAGCATCACCATGGCCCCCTTGGAAGCTGCGGTGGTGGAGTCGATGCCGAAATCCTCGGCCGCATACACCACCCAGACAAAAATTAGCGTCCCGATGATCACCACGTCGGCGCGGGACACAAAGGTGGTCACATAGCTCACCCTAAGCGAAAGATTTTTTGACACCTCCCGGTACACTTCCCGGTAGCCGGGAGCCGCTTCCTTCTTCTCCGGCATGCGGTCCACCAGGCCGGCACGCGCTATCAACGCGCCGAGCGCGGCCAATACTCCGATCAGGTAAAACAGAATGAGCAGCTCCATCCGCACCGCAACCTGGGCGAGTACGCCAAAAATCACGAAGGAGCCCAGGCTCATCATCACCCCGTTTAAGGCCATGCCCTTGCCCCGATCCTCTTCGCAGGTGTAATCGGCGACCATGGTGATGAACTGCGGATAGCAGAGGATGAAGCCGAGGCCGATGAACAGCTTTATGAGATAGATGGCGGCAACCTGCCCGCCGGTGCTGAATATGCCCAGGGCAACGCAGATCTCCCGGCTGTAGCCGAACACAATATAGAAGAGGCCGGCAATCACAAAGCCGCACACCGCAAGTATGCGCCTGCCCGCGCGGTCCGACAGAATGCCGATCAGCCCGGCAAGCAACAGCGTGATTACCTGGCTCACGTTCTGCAGGCCGGAGTTGATGGCCCCGGCCTGGGCTTCGGGAATGTTTATGACCTGTTTCAAATAGAGGGGCTGGATATAGGAGGCAAAGACCGTCAGGCACGCGATGAAGAAGGTTACCAGGTAGAGATTGACGAAATGAGACCGCCGCAAATCGGGTGGTATCTTTATACCGGCAAATTTCTCTATGGGACCACCCTCCGTTTCGTGTTAGAAAATCAGGCTCTCGATGAGGTGGCTCTTTTCCGGACCGAAGAGTTTCTTCAGCATCTCGCCGCCGCGTGAGCGGGACAGGTAGTACGCCTTCACCGTTTTCCTTCTATTCACAACTGCCTGCTTATATGCCGGGTCCGTAATTCGCTCCGCCTTCCGCCAGAGGTCAAGCCACACCCTCGCATACGCAACGACCGCTTCAATCACCTGGTGGCGGGCTTCCGCCTCCTCGACCTGACCGTCCAGGCTGTAGCAGGAGAGGGTCTCCCGTGCCCAGGGCGCGTGCCCGTACCTTCGCTCCAGCAGGCAGCGGCCTTCCCGGGTAAGGCCCTCGATGGTGCGGTATTTTCGCCACAAGCCCGCGAGCCGGCGGTAATACTTTTCACGGTATTCCTGGTGAACGCTCAGATCAACCGCGGGCATGAAATCGGTGGTGATGGAAACGCGGGGCGCGGTCTGGTCGAATTCGCAGGTGAAAAGGGGAAGGTCATAATCATCGTTTATGGTGATGGCAAAAGAGCAGTAGATGGCCCGCTTCATATAGTGGAGCTCGCCGATGGTGAGCTTCTCAATCTTATCGTCCCCCTTTACCAGGAACGGCTTATAAAATCCTTCGGTCATGGGTGTTTTAAATTCCCAGAGAACCGTGGTGTCCATCCCGTCGTAAACCGGAAGCGGCTCCAGTTCCAGCCCGTCCAGAAGCTTGTGCCGGTCAAACAGCTCCTCCTTGAAATGGACCATATCCTTATAATCAACCCGTGCCATAAGCTTCTCGCCTCCATCGCTGAAACGGTGTAGTTCCGCTGCTCAATAGACCACTGACGGCGGGAAGGTTATGCCGGTCAGCACCCGGGCCGGTATACCGTAGGCCTGCGCCATTTTGACGGCGCCGTCCTTGAAGGCAATGTATTCAAGCCATTTGCCGTTTCTCTCCCGCTTGAGCCGTATCTCATCGGCGCTGTATGGAGTGTCACACCGTTTCTTCAAGATATCCAGATAGACTTCAAAGAAAGTGGTATAGGCGCCGATGAAAAGATCCAGATCCTGCTCTTTGAGGTGCATGAGTTTGCAGCCGACATTGGTCGCAAGAGGATGAGGCCAGTGGTCCATGTTGTACTGCACATCAAGACCTTTGCGCATTTCATCCCGGCCCCTTCCGAAGCGGTCGGCGATACCGTCCATTGCCGTGCGCATATCATGTAAGTCTTCCTCCACCCGCACCGCCGGAAAGAGATCAAGATTCATATAGTAGGGGCCCGCTCCCGGCCTTGTCCACTCGGTATTGAAATGGCCCATGGGGCAGTATGGGTTCTCGGGAAACACCTCCACCTGGAATACCGTGGGATCAACCTTATCGGTCGTCCCCGGCATGGCAACGTCTTTCAGGTTCATGAGGGTAATGTTGGCCTTTTCGATCGGCCCTCCCCTGAGCGTGATGATCGTCGCCTCGCCCGCCTGAAAGGTGTGGGCGGTTTGAACACGCTGCACACCAGGCCCGGCGGCGCACAGTGCATCAGCAACTCTTGGTCTCATTTCCTTAACAAATGATAGAATGTCCGCCACAAGTGCCTCCACAAGGTTGTTCTAAGAGCAGTTTTTTCAGGCTGGTCAAAAACATCCAGATGCAAGGCACGCGAAATCCTGAGGAATGAGGCGTACTTTTCGGTACGCTGCAGTGACGAAGGATGAGCGTGTAACGCAGGGGATGAATGTTTTTCACCAGCCGGTTAAAACGCCGCCGACGGCGGAAAGCTTAAACCGCTCAAGATCTCCGCCGGCATGCCGAACGCCAGCGCCATCTTGACGGCGCGGTCCTTGAAAACAATATATTCAAGCCACCGGCCGTTTCTTTCCAGCTTGATCTTCTGCTGTTCATCGTTGAACGGGGTGTTCTTTCTCTTCCGGAGAATGCCGGCGTAGGTGTCAAAAAAGGTGCGGTAGGCGGTGGTGAAGAGGTCCACCGTATCTTCATTCAGGTACAGCAGCTTGCATCCCACCATCGCAGCCAGCGGCGACTCCCAGTATGTCAGGTTGTAATGCTCGTCAAGCCCCTTGCGCATTTCATTCCGGTCTCTGCCGAATGCATCAGCGACACCGTCCATCGCACTGCGCATGGCGGCAAGGTCTTCCTGCACTTTCACCGCCGGGAACAGGTCCAGGTTCATGGAATAGGAATTGGATGCGCCGGTGGTCCACTGCAGATTGAAATGCCCCATGGGTGAAAAAGGATTTTCCGGGAACACCTCCATCTGGTAGACCACGCCGTCAGAGGCCTTTTCCGCGCCGGGCGGCTTTATTCCGGACAGCACGAGGTGGGTAATCGCCGCTTTTTCAATCGCACCGCCCCGGACGGTGATGATATGAGCGCTTCCTGCTTCAAACCGGTACCGCTTCTCGCTGCGCTCCCCGCCCCCGGAAATGTCTTGCAGCGCCCCTGCCGTTTTCTCCTTCATTTCATTGACAAAATCATCAATCTTCATCCGCCATCTCCTTATCATGCTGCCCGATTACAACCAGAGCCTACATGGCATGCATTATACAGGAAAGCAACTCAGCGAAGCAATATCTTAATGCTGGAAAAAAATAACCGGTTTTGTTATGGTGGTATCCACTTTATGGTAGCAGATAATTGCAATCACGTAACAGAAGGGAGGCATCCAATGAGAGCGAGGACATCCATCTCCATCATCATGGCAGGCGCCTGCCTGCTTTTCTCTTCAGTCGCTGCCCGTGGAGAAGATGCGCTGCGATCCGGATCCATAGCAGAGTGCGACCTGCAGCAGGCGATTGAGCTCGCGGTGAAGCACAATCCGGAGCTAAAGACAATGGCGCTTGAGCTTGACGCTGCAGATGCCGGCATTAGGCAGGCGGGGCTGTGGGCAAATCCCACCCTGGAGATGGAATCAGAGAACTTCTCGGGCGACAACCCGGGATTCAGCCGGGCGGAAAACACGGTCTCAATCAGCCAACCCCTTCTACTGGGCGGCAAAATCAAGCACCAGAAAAACATCGCCGCCAAGGAGAAGGAAATCGTGCGTCTCCAGTATGAGGCGGCAAAAAGAGATGTGCTATTAAAGGTTGAGGAGACATTTTATGAAATCCTGCTGGCACGAAAAAATGTAGACTACGCGACGGAGGCACAGACCATTGCCCAAAATCTTTATGACTTCTACGCGAAAAAGGCTGGGGGGAAAGAATCCACTCCCCAGATGCTGAGCGCGGAAATAGAGCTTTCGCAAACCACCATTGAAGTTATGAACGCCGGTCAAGCCCTGGAGAGCGCTAAAAAAAATCTTGCTGTTTTATGGGGAGGCGCTGAGATAGTGCTGGGCGAATGCAAAGGCGATCTGGATCGGGAGTTCAAGGTTCCTGACTACAACGAGATAAAAAAGCGCCTTCTAGAAAACAATCCTGAGCTTCAAATGACTGCGCTGCAGGAGGAGAAGGGGGATTTCCTTTTGCAGGCGGCAAAGTCGGAGAGAATCCCTGATGTGGACGTAGCCCTCGGCGTACGGCGATTTGAGGAAGACGACAACTATGCGATGGTGGCAAGCCTTTCCGTCCCCCTTCCCCTGTTTAACCGGAACCAGGGAAGCATTCAGGAAGCGCTGGTCAATCAAAAAAAGTAAAAGAGGACGGCAATGCGGCAAAAAACCGGCTGCTCTATGAGCTGAATGAGGTGTACCGAACTTTTGAAGCCTCCCGGCGGCAAGTGGACATTTTCAAAAAAAGCATTCTGCTGAAGACGGAGAGTTACTTTGCTGCAACCAGGGAAAGCTACAATGGCGGCGCGTTGGAGTATCTTGAAGTCCTGGAAGCCCAGAGGACATTAGTTGATACGAAAAAGAATTACGTTGAGTTATTAAAGACACTCCAGTCTTCTGTCGCCAATCTGGCGCGGTTGTGCTCTACTCATTTTCACGGCAAGGATGGCGATATGTTTTAAGGTCTAAAATGAGACCTGATCCCATTTTCTTACTGATTTACATTGATTATTAAGTGACGATTGATTATAATAAATATAAGTCTGATACATTATGGAGCTATTCATATGAGACAATTAATACCGGCTATCTATGAGAATGGGGTATTCAAGCCATTAAAAGTATCTAAGATAAAAATTAAAGAGCATTCAAAACTCAACCTTCTCATCGTACCAGTCCCTCAGAAGAAATCTTCACGACTGGCAGCAGCTAAAAAACTATGCTCACTCAATACCCCTGTATCTGATTGGGGTAAAATGGAAAAAGAAATCGAAAAAGGCTTCTTAGGTTGAAAGTATATTTCTTAGATACCAACATTCCAATTTATGCTTCGGGTAAAAAACAGAGCTATTGTCAAATGTTGTGTTTGAGCACTAGGCGGCATCCTCTTCTATACC